>FUFK010045488.1_pt1 | contig 46517 bp, 54 predicted proteins | sample 1021851 | NCBI WGS metagenome assembly FUFK01 (sample SAMEA51879418, study PRJEB19060) | metagenome
ATGGTGGCGGTGCAGGTGCAGGTGGTTTTCGTACATCTTATGGAACAGGAAATATTAATGGTGGCGGTAATGCTCTAGATTCTGCAAGAACTATAGTTTTAGGTGTTGAATATGGCGTTGTAATTGGCGCAGGTGGAAGTGGAGGCAATTCGTCTTCTACTGGAAATTCCAATCCGGGTGGCTCGTCAGTTTTTGCTGATATAACTTCTATTGGTGGTGGTCGTGGTTGTAGTAAGGCAGGATCGCTTAATGCAGGTGACGGTGGCTCTGGTGGGGCGTCAGGTAATTATGCAAATGACGCCGCAAATTCAGCAGGTAAAAGAGGCGGTAGAACACATGCAGGTTTTGGTGGTAACGGTGGCTATGGTCGTGCTGATTCTGGTCGTAACACAGATTCTGGTGGCGGAGGCGGTGGCGCAGGTGGAAATGGACAAAATTTTCAAGGCGACTATCACGCAGGCGACGGCGGAAGTGGTCGTGCAAGTGAAATTACAGGATCTTCTGTTTACTATGCAGGTGGCGGTGGGGGTGCGTCAAGAGATTCAGGACCAAGCCCAAATAACGCAGGTCGTGGTGGCCAAGGCGGAGGTGGCTACGGTGGGGGAAATGAATCAACTAATCGTGGTGGCGAGCCAGGAACAGTAAATACCGGTGGTGGCGGTGGCGGAGCTTATACAGAATATTCAAATAATTACTCTGGCGGTAATGGTGGTAGCGGTATCGTAATTTTGCGTTATCCTAAACAATTTACAATAACTGTTGGTGCAGGTTTAACTGCAGGGTCAGAAACTGTTGACGGCTCTGATAAATATATTGAGATTACTGCAGGCTCTGGAAACGTGAGTTGGAACTAATGGCTCATTATGCTTTTTTAAAACCTACCGANGATGACAATATANTAGAGTGTGTAGATGTTATTGCAGGTGTAGATGAAGACGATACTGATAATTTACCAAGTGAGTTTTCAAGTTGGGAAGAATTTTATAGCGATCAGAGAGGTATGGTCTGNAAAAGATATTCNTATTGGACAGACGCTAACGAACANCTTAATGGTGGTACNNCATTTAGAGGCAATGCATGTGGAATTTCTGATTTATATGATATAGAAAATGACGTATTTTATGGACAAAAACCANTTGAAAGTTGGGTATTAAATGATAATTGGGTTTGGGTTGCACCAATACCATTTCCAAGTGGTGAATCAAATTGGTACTGGGACGAAGAAGTTTATCAAGCCGATACTAACAATCCAAAAACTGAGGGTTGGGTAGAATATTCATAGTTTTTGATATAATTTATATATGGTCGCACTAAATATATACCCAAGAAGACAAGAGTTACAATCTTTATTAGAACTATACCCACCACAAACTGCAAATAAATTTTTGCCGAACTGGTATAAAAATCAAAAATTATATAAAAAATTTGATGTATTTGACAAAGATGTATCTTTAGACGCTAAAAGATGCCCAGCAATTATTGAAGAATTGACAAGAGGAATTGTTATCCCTAGTTGGTCTGATTTTTACATTTATAAAAATATAGATGACGACAGAATACATTGGGTTTGTGAAGTTGGTAAAACTTGGAATATTAAACATTGGTCTTGGATAGAAGATCAAAAGCACATGCAAATTGAGGGCATGGGTTTAAATTCAATAAAACATTTTGGAGTATTTAAACTTATATGTCCATATCTTTTTGAAACAGAAGAAGGGTATGGTCTACAATTNAGNGACCCNTTTTATCACCATAGAAANAATATTAGAATTTTGCCGGGTTATGTAGAAACAGATATATGGCATGAAACAAATTTACCTTTCGAGTTTTTAGAAAATATTGATGAACTTGAAGAATTTACTTTAATGATAAAAGCAGGTGAGCCTTTGTTTATTGTNGACATATATAAAAAAGAACAAAAAGTCGATCTAAAATTAAATAATTNTAGNAAAGAAAAAGAAGACCTGCATTATAAAAATTCTGCACTNATGAATAGTATTGGTGAAGATTGGAACAGATATAAAAAAAATAAAAATTAAACTGCTAGTATCTTAATTATGAAAATAAATTTAATTAGAACTCAATTTGGTAATGACGCAACCAATGGTCTTTTATTTATAGATGAAGTATTTGAATGTTTTACCTTAGAAGATCAATACCAAGACAAAAAAGTATATGGTGAAACTTGTATTCCAGAGGGTACATACCCAGTAGAATTTCGCAAAGAGGGTGGTTTTCATAATCGCTACAAAGCTAGGTACGATTTTCACAAAGGTATGCTTGAAATAAAAGACATACCAAACTTTAAATGGGTATTATTTCATTTAGGTAATACAGATGAAAATACGGCAGGTTGCGTTCTTGTAGGCGATACACAACAAGATTTAGATGTGTCAAAAGACGGATTTATTGGCTCATCTGGTAACGCATATAAAAAGTTTTATCCAAAAGTAGCAACTGCACTAGAAAATGGCGAATCAGTATCTTTAATTGTTTCAAAAATTAATCTTAGTAACTTGACTAAGATTTCTAACTCAAGTGGACCAGAGTATGTAAATGCAAAGATGATCGACGAGAAAATATCAGAGATTAAAGGTGAGCTTAAGATTCTTAGTGCTAAAATGGACGGTGTGAACTTTCAGTAGTATTGGAGGTGGACATGAATATACATTGTCCTACTTGTAAAAAACCACTGATCGAAAACAAAATGGTTTGGAAATGTCTAAATCATAAATGCACCTACTATAAAAAACGCCAATTTGGAAAACAAGAAGAGGAATAATGTTTAATAAAGATTGGCTTATGAAAGTCGGTATAAGAACTCTTAGAACATTTATACAAGCATTCTTAGGTGTACTAGTAGCTAGTGGAACTGGAATGGTTGAGGTTGATGTTTTACAGAACGCACTTGTAGCAGGANTAGTGGCAGGTGTTACCGCGATTCAAAACGGCTTAGAAGAATGGACACCAACTAACAAAGGTTAGTGAAATTACAATTTAAGGTATTTTTAAGATGTGCATTAGCCATGTTCTTAATGATACCAATACCAGTTTGGGCAGATCATGTACCAACACAAGAGCCTTATGGGTATAACGAATCTATTAATACAGAAACAGGTGCATTAACATTAAGCATTTTAAGTTCTGATGGATTTGAAGATAGCCCACCAGAAAAATATACAATATTTTTTGCAATGGCTAGTGGTGTAAGTACAGGTAGTTTTTGTGTTTCTACAAGTTTCGGACATATAACAAATACATGGCAAGATTATGTATTTAGCATTAGTGATCTACGAACATANTTTGAATTACCGGTTGGTACATTTTATTATAGGATTAGGTCTGATAATGATACTGATAANAGTTTTAGTACATTATCTTCTGAAAGAAGTATAGCTTTACCTAATCAAACACCATTTAGTGATTCACAAACAGATTGGTCTGCACCAACAAATACATGTAACGATACTGCAACAACAACCACTACTACCACTACAACTACTACTGTGCCAGATACAACAACTACATCTAGTACATCNAGTACAACCACTACATCTAGTAGTACAACAACTACAACAACCACATCTAGTACAACCACTACAACTTTACCACCACCGCCACCTCCGCCACCACCAACAACAACAACCACAACCTTATATATTGTTGTAAATGATGACGGCTCTGAATCAGAATATACAGAAACAGAGGTAAAAGACGGTACTGTTGAAAGAGATAAAGAACGCAAAGAAAATGAAAATTTGTATGGTTGTTACATGACAAATGCTCAGATCGAAAGAGGCGATTGTGATATACCAGAAGAAAAAGAAGAAGAAACAATTATAATTATTGAAGATGAAAAAAGAGACGATACCGAAGAAGAGCTTTTTGATGATGATGATTTGGTACTTGAGGTGGACATTGATGATGAAATTAAAGAATCTAAACCTGAAGAAGAAGATGTTATACCTGAAGAGAAAATTGAAATTGATATTGAGGAAATTGAAGAAGAATTTAAGTATGAAGAAGAAGAAATTGTTATTGAAATACCGGAAGAAATAGAAATAATAATAATTGAAGAAGAGGAGATTTTAGATGAAGAAATTATTACAGATGATACAAGAGAAGATCAACCAGTGGAAATGGAAGATGTATTTGAAGATCGAGAAGATGAACTGGGAAGAGACAAGACAGGAATTATTGAATTATCTGAAGAAGAATTAAAAAAAGAAATAGAAGAATTAGAAGAGGTAGTTGTAATTGAAGAAATATTTACTGAAGAAATATCAGAAGAAGAACTAGAACAATTATCAGAAGAAGAAATATTAGAATATGAAGAGGCCAAAGAAGAGGCAATTGAGCAATATGTTGAAGAACTTGAAACTGAAGAGGTTATCGAAGTATTGGAAGAAGTTAATGACATTGGACTTAATAATATTGCAGAAGTTAGCGAAGATGTTATTGAAGTGGTAGCACAGGTAGTTGAAGANGTAATTACCATAGCNCAAGAAGAAGAATTNANTGAAGANCAGGTNGANGTNGTNGCAGANGTNTTNGGGTTTGAAGAAACTGAAGATGTTGAGATTNTTGCAGAGGCAGTNAAGACTGATGAAAATGTTGCACAAGCTGTTGATGAATTTGTNNAGAGGGCAGTAGAAAATAAAGATGTTGAAAACTACACATTGGCAGACGCAACAACAGAAATAGCATTTGAAACTTTTGTAGCAGACCCTATCAGTGTTATTATTGATGTAGATTTGGAGAATATAACTCTAAATAACATAACAAGCGATATGACACAAGACCAAAAAGAAAAAGCGCAAGAAGTCATAGTACCTACATTATTGGTAAAAATTGCGTCATTGGCTTTTAGGAGGTTTAATTGATAGATAAATTGTGGAAATGGCTTGTAGAGGCAGTCAAAGAAACATTAAATTTAAGTTGGACATTGGTTGGATTGATCATTGCAACACTTACACTAACTGGACAGGCACAACAGGTAACTGCTATTGCTACTGTTGTAACATTGGCAATTTGGCTTTTAACAATAGGATTTAGAAAATAATGTGTATTGTTACAGAGAAAGAGGACGGCTCTTTTACTCAAATATGTAACTGTAAATATGGAAGTGAGCATTGCAATGGCTGATAATGGTTACACACAGAAAGAGATGATTAATAAAGTAATGATAGATATAGACAAACTTTTTGAAAAACTCGATCAGATACAAAAAGATTTGGCAACAAGACCAACAAGACAAGAGATTTATGGTTGGATTATTGCAGGTATATCTATTGCAACTTTAATAACTGTTTTAATGTAAAAAGCTAGATGTGGTTTTCAGGTTCACACCTAGCTAATTACATAGTTATAATNNANAATTCATATTCTGGATAATTTGAAGTATTTATTATTTATATATTAAATAGACCCTAAGACAAAATAAATTCTAAATTGGCATTATTTTGGTATTTTCTACTAATATAAACTTAGATTAAATTATGCAAGAAGCATTTGAAGAATTTTTAAAAAATAATCCAGATTTATTGGAATCAACACGCAAACCCTATTTTAAAAAAGACCCCGAAAGAGAAAAACAATTTAATGTTGCCTTAGAAAAATATAATGAGGGTTACCCTAGAAAAGTAATTATAAAATGGCTTAAGGTTTCATGCGGTTGGTCTTTGGCTGAGAAAACAATATCGGACTATTTAGGTGAATATGGCGAAAAAACAGAGTGATTCTTTTGATGAGTTTGCAGTAGAAGACTACCAAAAAATAATAGATGAAAATGACGATTTAAAGGCCACAAATAGAAGAATTTTAAAGTCNTTGGAAAAGGCTAAGCAAAAGAAAATAGACCTCGTAAATGCTGTTTATACGGCTGTTAAGGACAATTTAAGCCTATTAGAGATACCTAAGGTAAAACCACCACCAAAAGATACAAGAAAAGCAAAAGAAGAAATAGCAATAGCATTATTTAGTGATATTCAATTAGCTAAAGTTACACCAGATTATAATTCAGAAATTGCAGAACAAAGAGTCTTATATTATGCAGATAAGATTATAGAGATTGCAAGAATACAAAGAAAAAGCCACCCAGTTAAAAAAGTATGTGTATTTGCCTTAGGTGATATTGTAGAGGGTGAATTAATATTTCCAGGGCAAGAACATCTGATCGATTCTTCATTATATAGACAAGTTACAATCGATGGACCAAGAATCATGATAGGTTTTTTAAATAAATTATTAGCTGAATTTGAACAAGTTGATTGTCATTTTGTAATTGGTAACCATGGTGCATTAGGTGGTAAAAGTAGGCGGTCTTATGATCCAGAAACCAATGCAGATAGAATGCTTTACAAGATTGTAGAAATGGCTTATGAGAATAATAAAAGAATTAATTTTAATGTACCAGAGGGCGAGGGTGAAAGAAATTGGTATACAGTTGCTGATTTAGGTGAAAGATGTAAATTCTTTTTATTTCATGGCGACCAAGTAAGAGGTTTTGGTGGTTTTCCATGGTACGGTTTTGGTAAAAAGATATTAGGTTGGAAAGCTCTTGCAAGTGCAGGACTTATGGAAGATTTTAATTATGCATGTGCAGGTCATTATCACACGCCAAACACTCAATATATTAATGATGTAAGGCTTTGGATTAATGGATCGACTGAATCATATAATACATTTGCACAAGAACAGTTAGCCTCTATGGGTAGACCATGTCAGTATCTTTTATTTGCCAAAAAAGGTCTTGGTGTAACAAGTGAATATTTGATTAATTTAGAGTTGTAATTGTCTTAATATAAGATTAAAATGTAGGTAGGTATTTTATGGCCAAAGAATTAATTGGAATAGAAAACGACGGCTTAAAATCTAAANTCATNTATACAGAAAATGGTACTTGGTATAGCGAGGANCTAAAAGTAGGTATAACAATGATNAAAGATTTAATGCCAGAACAAGCTAGTTAGTAGGTTATTTGTTAGCTGAAGTTCTCATAGCTTGTACTTTTGTATCCCCTCTTACCCCTCAGCAAATTGATGATTATAGAGATTGTCAAGCAAGAAACGAGATCATAATTGCTATGGAAGAATATATACCTTTATTCAGCCAATATTTTAAAGAAGAAGANTTAGAAACTGCATTACGCATATCTTGGTGTGAATCAAGAGGCAAACCAAATGCAGTTGGTATAAATAAAGACGGGTCAAAAGATGTAGGTTTGTGGCAATTTAATGATAGAACATGGGCTTGGTTAAAACCTAAACTTAAAATAACTTCTGATCGAACTGATAAAAAAGTTTCTACTGCTGTTGCCTCATGGCTTTTCTACTATGACGGCTCACATCATTGGAAACCAAGTAAATTTTGTTGGAAATACTAGCCCTATTTTAATCTAAGATTTGACAAGCATGTGGTACCTGTTATTGTACTTATGTGAACAACAAAAAAACACTTAAAATACCATATAATACCTATATAATTTGTTGGCCAGAATTATATTATACAAATAGGTGTGAAGACATTGACAACGGACGAATTTCTGCAGAAGATTTTACCTTAAAAGATTTAGATAGGTTTTTTAAAAACAATATTGAATTTAAAAAAATTGGTAGAGGAGAACAAGTAATATATTCCATAAATAATAAGGCCGATTTTTATATATTAGAAAATATATTTTATGATCTTGAACATTATACAAAAATGCATTATGAAGAATACCACCAAATGCACGACCCTTTATATTCCAGAAGTGTTCATAAAAAACATTATGAATTGGTAAAAGAAAAAATTACAGAATTGAAAAACATTAAAGGTGTCATAATAAAAGAATAGAGAAAGGACAAATTATGATATGTGATAACTGCGAAGAGCAAATGCATGAATTACAGACATCAAAGCATGTCTTTGGAATAGATAATGGTTATTGTGTAACTTGCACAATAAGATTATCAATACAAGAAAAGCGAAAGGGGTAATTATGAACACAGAATTAGAATATTTAAAAAAATATTTTTCTATATGTAAAAAATTTGTCAAAGATAATCAAAAAAATAATGATTTGTCAGAGGGCAAACTTAAAGATTGTTATGTAAGAGTTTCAGTTATAGATCAGAATATTGTTGGTAAAGATTATTTAAAACAATTTGAGGGTGGTAACTATTCAATGTATGACGATAAAAGAACAATTACAAAAGACTTTAAAAATATAAAGTCAGCAATATCATATACAGAAAAACAAATGGCAAAAGACAATATTGATGATGTTGAAATTTCTATCAGAGTAAATCTTTTTTCAAATGTAAAAAGATATGGCATGATAGGTTTTACCTTTGTACAATATCTTGACCCAGTTGAAATGGAATTGGCTTATATATGGGGTTGGGATTTAGAAACACCATTCATAAATAAATATGTTGAAGATTCTATACTAAAAAATGTTGGCAGTGAGGCCTTAAGTGGTTTATAAGGTTACAAGAGCCAAGCCATTTGAAAATCCATTTAGAGATTTCAAAGGCGAGGTCTATAAAAGATTAATAGACAATGAACTGGTTTGTAGCAGAGAATCTGAACAGATTAGAAAATATGTATATGTGTTTATTCAAAATGGCTACCCGATAGATCGAATGTCATGCGATTGTGGTAAATATGAAAGAAAACATTACGCATATTATTACGAGTGGGCATTAGATTATCGCCCATAAAAATGGTCTATTGCTAGACCATTTTTTGATAACAGGGCGAAAACGAACGTTTCAGTAAACATTTTAGCACAATATAAGGTACAATATTCCTAAAAAGGCATATATGAATATTGAAACTATTGAAGTTGGTAAGTTAAAACCACACCCACGAAACTACAAAGAACACCCAGAGCAACAGTTAGAACATATAATTAAATCAATAGAAGAACACGGCTTTTACAGAAACATTGTTGTTGCCAAAGATAATACAATATTGGCAGGTCATGGCGTTGTACAAGCTAGTAAATTAATGGGCAAAGAAAAAGTACCTGTCATAAGATTAGATATAGATTCAGATTCAACACAAGCATTAAAAGTTTTAACTTCAGATAACGAGATAGGGAATTTAGCCATGGTAGATGATAGACAATTAAGTGAAGTTTTAAAAGACATATTAGATGAAGAACTTGATTTAACTGGTACTGGTTTTAATGAAGATCAATTAAGTGCATTAATTTATACAACAAGAAATGCAGATGAAATACAAACAATAGATGAGGCAAATGAGTGGGTTGGTATAGCTGATTATGAAAACAAACCAGATTCGATCAAAGTTATGGTGCATTTCGATACAGAAGAAGATAGAGAAAACTTTATGCAACTGCTTGATAATCCGCATGTAAATTACAAAATGGGCAAGACATGGAAGATTTGGTACCCGGAAAGAGGCAACGAAGATCCAAGTTCGATAAGATTTGAGCATGGATAAACCAAAGTACCCAGTATATATAATTTCTAAAGGCAGAGCTGATGTAGGTTACACAGCCAATTTTATGTTAAAAGACAAANTAGATTTTAAACTAGTGATCGAGCCACAAGAATTTAAAGAATACGCAAGATTCTATGATGAAAAATTATTAATGGTTACACCATTTAGCAATCTAGGTAAAGGCTCAATACCAGTTAGAAACTTTATATGGGAAGATTCAATAAAAAATGGTCATGAAAAACATTGGTGCTTTGATGACAACATACATAGCATTCGTTATCAATGGAACGGCAGAAGAATTAAATGCAATGGTAATCTAGGAATACATGCAGTTGAGAAATTTACTGATAGATATGAGAACATTGCAATTAGTGGCATGAATTACACTTTTTTTGTACCACCCGGAACACGCAAACCTTATTATCAGAATTGTAGAGTGTATAGCAATCTTCTNATAAGAAACGATGTAGATTTTAGGTGGCGAGGTAGATACAACGAAGATACAGATTTATGTTTACANGCTCTTAGCAAAGATTGGTGTACTGTTCTTGTCAATGCTTTCATGATCGAAAAAAACGCAACAATGAGTATGAAAGGCGGAAATGCAACAGAGTTATATGTTGGCGACGGTAGGTTAAGAATGGCTAGAGAATTAAAAGAGGCTTGGCCTTATGTTGTAGAAGTAAAAAGAGTGTATGGAAGACCACAACACAGAATTAAATTTAATTGGCGACATTTCGATACACAGTTAAAGAGGCGAGATGATATTGATTGGGATAATATAGAGAAAGAAAAAATTAAAATGAAGATCAACAAAGTAAATGACATAAAAAGTAAAAAGCTTGAGAAAGATGTAGAAAATTATAATGGCTGATGTCTATGTTCGTGATTGTGATGAATGCCTTAAACCATATTGGAACGATAATAATTCAAGAGTTTGTCCAGATTGTGAATAAATTTCTGTTATTGTCATAATCTTAGATTAATATTAATTAGATAGCTTGGTGGGGGTATGTCCTTTCTCTAAAAGAATGCACCTACTACCCCCATTGAGCAAGAGAGGAAAGAAATGTTTGAACCGATAAGTGTTGCAGAGATTGCAGAAATGCTTGGTGTTACAAGACAAAAAGTGGCAAGTCTTAAACATCATGGCAAATTACCAGAGCCAAAAAAGATTCTTAAATGTGGACCATTATGGGACGCACAAGAGATAGCCGACTTTATAAATAAGGTTGGCATTACAGATAACAGGAGGAAAAAATGAGTCGATCAACTCAAATACAAATAAGCAAACCATGGAATAAAACCTTTGTTAAAAAAATTAATAAAGGTTTTGGCGATATTGATTATGTTGAACATACACAGGTTACACAAAAATTAATAGCCCTTATTCCTGATTTAGATATAAAAACAGGCGATATTGTTTACGATACAATAGAAGATGTAAACGGCGTATCAAGAAAATTTGTTACAGGTATGCGTGTGATCTTAACTGGAACAGTAGACGGCCATAAAATAACAAGAGAAGATTACGGCATGTGCGATAAGCCTTTCTTTCATGAAAACCCTAATAAAGTACAAAACAATGGACAGAGAATAAAAGAATGTATGTCCGACGGTATCAAAAGAGCGGCAATGCGTATGGGTGTTGGAATTGAATTATATGACACAGACGCATGGTTAAGTGGTTACTTAGAAAATCAAAAACCTAAATATCCAATGGTGCCTGATATGAATAAAGGCGTTAAAAATTTAGAAAAAACAAAAAACATTGAGGAGCAAATAGTCACTGAAGAGGAATAAAATACTGAAATGCAAATTGTTTCAGAGTTTTACTTTTCTATTGTACCAGAGTGGCTCATTGAATCTAATGTGTCCGACAATGCGTTAAGGGTATATTCCGCACTATACCGATTCGCAGATAAAGATGACGGCACATGTTGGCCTTCAATAGCCACTATTGGTGCAAAATGTAATAAATCTAGTTCATCAGTTAAAAGAGCAATAAAAGAATTAAAAGAACTTGGTGCAATAGAAGTCAAAGAAAGATATTTAGAAGATCAAGGGCAGACATCTAATCTTTATNTNTTAAAANTNAACCCTGCTTTNAAATCTGATACCCCACCCCANACCAAANNTGAACATGGGGGGTAGNTCAAATATGACACACAAACCAAAGTCATTTAACCAAAGTCATAATTACAAGACNGATTCAGATAAAGGNAAAATATATTTAGCTCTTTCTGAACANATGTACCAACCTAAAACCAAAAATGAAATATCAATATTTAATAAAGTTGCAAAAGATTTAGCAGAGATCGACGCAACTTCTGANGAGATAAAAGAAAGAATATATATTTATAAAAAGAAATGGCCGAAGATNACCCTAACGCCATTTGCATTNTCTAAGAANTGGACATTGCTTGGTGAAATGTANGANAAAGANAAACCACCNAAACAAAGAGATTGNGANAAAGAGGGNCATGGTTGGGTTGATCTTGATGTAATATTACATTGTAGATTCTGCAAAGCAGAAAAAGTCAAAGAAGAATAGTAAACTATCAGTATGGCAAAAGAAATGGAAAATATAAACTGGGGTGCATTATCGGTTGCATTTTACCTTAGTAAATACCCCGAATTGAATAAATTAGATTTAGAAGAAGTACTGCCAATGGTAGATACACAGGGCGGACTTGCGTTTAAATATGAAAATGATTTGTATTTTATTGTATTAAATCTAAATAATGAATTTGAGGTGTCTGTGATAACTCATTTAAGAGACCTCTGCTACATAGAGCTACCAGACGCAGAAGACCTACTACATTTCTTAACCTCATTAGATAATGGGTATAAAATATATCAATAATATTTTAATCTAAGATTGACATATACTCTAAAATCGGCCTAATATTCTTATATAAGAAATAGAGAAAGGCAAAAAAATGTGCGAAGGTTGTAACAAAGAACTAACACAAGAAGAAATACATATTGCTAATTTTGGGTCATTGACCTCAACAATGCAACTCGATCTATGTAACGATTGTTATGTAGAGGGTGATTTTTTACCAAATGAGTAATCCAAACATACAGGGCAATTGTCAAGTAGAGAACTGCAATCGCCCACTTCATAGAAAAACTGGGCATATTCTATATAACGCAAACACAGATCAATATGAGGCAATCTGTCGGTATTGTTTCTTAGAAAACCCTAGTTATGGTAGAAAAACAAAAAAAGTCATACAAACAAATTAAAATTAGAGAAAGGTAAAAAATGACTGATATTAAAACAAACACGCGTAGAATAAAATATAAAAAGCCAGTAGATAGAAAGATAAATCACTACCCCGATTCACTTGAGGCAGTTGATCTTATTATTGAAAATCTACAAAAAGAAATAGACAAGAATACAGATAATAAAAAAATTGGCAGACAAGATTGGTCTGATTTTCAATTTGCTAGGTGGGACGCAAAAAGACATTTGTTAAAAGAACAAATGAAATGGTTGAAAGAATTACGCCATGATATTGAATTGGCTGACATTGAACACGATATGGCTATAGAGGGTACAGGTGGTTTCTAATGAAGTTTATTTGTAATGAATGTAAAAAAGAATCTACATGGCTAACAAATTCTAAATTACATATAGAGGGTGAGAAAGTTTGCGATTCATGTTGGAATAAAGAATTTGGCGAGACTGAAATAAGTATAAGGACGGTATCATATGCCTGATATTGTATTTATGGACATGGACGGTAACGAAATCCGCAAAGATATAAGCGACATTAATTCTTTAGATGATGTAAAAAAATCTTTTAAAGAACTAGACAAAAAGAGAAAGGACAAAAAAAATGGACAAATATAGTAACCCCGATGTATTTATTGTGTTTATTGCGTTTGCATTAATCATGACNNTNGGTGCATTANTTGGNGAAGTAGCAGTATGGGTAGCAAAAANACTTGGTTTTGAGTTNGAAGATCAAGAGTATATNAATACAGANTTTTACCAAAGACTGCAAGACGGTGAGGTACTTACCGCACAAAACATGTTTAGCAATGAGTGAAGAATTTGTAAATTATACATATCAAGCCAATGAAAATAAATTATTATGGCGACAGGTATTAGTTCAAAAGAATAAAAANNCAAAAGAAGAAACATGTGTAGGTCAATTTGGTTTTTTNCCAACTGATGACGGTAAAAGTGCCGANATGGTATTTATTGTACACAAAGACAATGAACCCGAACATGCAATTGCAATACCTAAAGAGGTATTACAAACAGCATTAACAGAGGGTTGGTTTTTAAAAAGAGGTAACAATAGATGAGTTATGCCGATACGATACAACAGATATTATCGGACGGCAGGTGGCATTGTGTACTTGATCTAATCGCAGAAACTGGTTTATCAGCAAGAAATAGAATAAGTGAATTAAANAAAGAACATGAAGAAAAATACGCTAAGAAACGCTATATCGGTGAGAAATGTAAATTAGAATCTTGNNAACATAGATCAGANTTNTANATGTATAAATTAAACACTGGTGTTGTATCAGAAGAANTNGCATTTAGTAACCCTATTGTTGAAGATTTGGCTAGTAATCGTGANAANGAAGAGTGGAANAATAAAACACCNGAAGAAAGACACGAATATATAAANAATCTAAAGAAAAATTTTGGACTATGACTTGGGTTGATGATATTGATAAAAGAATTAAAAAATATAATAAAGACTTTAGAGATCGATTAGTCGTAGTAAAGGTAAAAAACAAAGAGATTGTAGGTAAAGAAGAACAATTACAATTCTTTTTACCTTACAATGAATCGCAAAACAAGAGATTTATTCAGAATTATATTAAAGATGAGTATAATAATAANTACAAGTATATCAGTCACTATACTTGTAAGTATCACACTTAATTTACCCCTTAGTGTATACGCCCCCTAAATTGCAGCTCNTAGGGGGTAAATATANTTTAATCTAAGATTGACAANCAAANANATATTGGNCTAATATGGTTACATAAGATAGAGAAAGGCAAAACAATGAGTACAAGATCAACAATAGAGGTAAGATATACCGCAGGGGCTACAAAAGAAATTGGTTATGGTGATTCTTTTTACAAACATCATGACGGTTACATTAAAGGTGGTTTAGGCGAACTTTTAATACATTTCATTACCTATACAAAGGCATTAAATCTTGATTTTCTTGCTAAATTTAAAGAATTTGCACAAGAAAATAGAATAAATGCAGTTGCTGATGATGTAAATAAATTAGAAAAACTAGATAATGTTGAGTCATATAGACAACATGGCGATACAGAATATCATTATACAATTATGCCAAGTACAAAAGGTTGGTTACTTACTGTGCAAGAAAGAGATTACAACGATTCTGCACAAAACGGTACAGATCAAACAAAAACTGGACATTGGACAGATTTTGCACCAAGAAAAACAATTGGTAGAGCTGGTATTTTAATGCCTATTAACTAATAAAGAAACGCAAAAACCGAAAGCCCTGCATAATGTAGGGCTTTTTGGTATTATACTGATAAACGCATGGCAAATAATAAACCTTATAAATTACTCGATGAAGATTTAACTGATAGATTACTAGAGGCTATTAGATTAGGTATGTATACAGAACACGCATGTGCNTATGCGGGGATCAATTCTTCAACATTTAGATTATGGCGAAAAAAAGCTGAAGAGGGTGTTGAACCTTATAAATCTTTTTGGTTACAAGTAAATCAAGCAGAGGGNACTGCAATTATCAGAAGAATGGCTCGAATAGAACAAGCAGGTAAAGAGGGCAATTGGCAAGCAGACGCATGGGTATTAGAAAGAAAATANCCCGATAAATTTGGTAGGAAAGAAAAATTACAATTACAAGGCGACCCTAATGCACCAGTAGAAATAGAATTAAANTGGGCAGACGGCAAAAAACTTGATAGAGAAAANGANATNGTTGTAGATTTNGATAATTTACAAGAAGAAGAGTAATGGANAAAGAAACATGGATAATTGTGGACGGTCATAGAGTTCATATATCATGGTTACCAGAGAAAGAGGAAGAAGAATAATGCCTTGGTTTGATGAAATAATANTAGATGATCTTGATGATGAGCTTAATATACACGAAAATAGCGACTATAAAAAAGAAAAATGGAAACAGAATTAAAAGACATAGGGTATAACAAGAAATTTGTTGTAACCTTACCAGAACTACATGACGGTCAAAAACAAGTTGCNCAATCNAATTCNAGNTTTAANGTCTTATCAGCAGGTCGTAGGTGGGGTAAAACAAGACTTGGTGTTTGGTTATGTTTAGAAAAAGCTTGGACTGGTGGTAGAGCNTGGTGGATTGCACCAACATACGCAATGGCATTAGAGGGTTGGAAAGATTTAAGAAATATTGGAATAGAGTATGGAACGATTGTTAAAGAATCAGAAAAAACAATAATAACGCCAACAGGTGGTATGGTATCGATTCGATCTTCGGACAATCCAGATAGATTAAGAGGTGCAGGACTTGATTTTGTTGTATTAGATGAGTGTGCCTTTATGAAACCTAATGTATGGGCAGAGGTAATAAGACCAACATTAACTGAAAGACAGGGTGGTGCATTGTTTATTTCAACCCCTAAAGGTTTTAATTGGTTTGAAGATATATACAATAAGGCAGAAAAATTACCAGACTGGGAAAGGTGGCAGTTGCCAACACAAACAAACCCATTTGTACCAGTTTCAGAGTTAGATATTGCCAAAGAAGAAATAGGTAGTTATTTATATTCACAAGAATATGAGGCAAAGTTTGTTGAGTTCTCTGGTGGAATATTTAAAGAAGATTGGATTAAAACTGCAAAAAGAGATGTGGTAACAATCATGAATAACAATGGTTACTACGAAGAAAAAATCGAGTGGACAATTGGCGAAGAAAAAGTATTAGATAATGATTTATTAAAATATGCAACAGTCGATCTTGCAACATCTACAAAAGAAACTGCAGACTATACTGTTATAGCTTGTCTAGGCAAAACACCTAGCAATAAATTAATTCTATTAGATATGGTAAGGCAAAGACTAGAGGGGCCGGACATAATACCTAAGATAAAACAAAAGATACAAGAACACGATTTACAATATGTCGGTATAGAAAGAGCAGGTTATCAGTTGTCTATGATTCAGATTGCTAGAAGAGAGGGGCTGATTGTAAAAGAATTGAAACCTGATAAAGATAAAGTGAACAGAGCTTTACCTTTATCAGCATTCATGGAAGGTGGATCAATGTTTTTCAATCAAGCAATTACCGACTATGATGATTTAAAAAGAGAATTATTGCAATTTCCAGACGGCGAACATGATGATATGGTAGACGCACTTGCTTATGGTGTATTGGAAATTAAAAATAAAAATAGATATATAGCTTATTAGCTTGTAAATATTTATGTATTATGGTAGTGAGTAGATTTGGCTCAACGCAAGATAGTTTTTAGGTGCGTTTCTATCTTGCCGAGGGCCATTATGAAAGGTTAAATTTTGGCAGAACGAAGATCAATTAGGGAAGTTTTATTTGGCAATACAACTTATACAAATGAGAATCAAAAGAGATATGGAATAAACTTCTTCAGAGAAGACCCAGTTACGCCTAGCAGTTATGTTCTAGGTTACAATACATTTGCAGGCAATACAGATTTAAGAGATTTAGGAAATGGACAATCAAACAGTGCAGTAACAGCCTGTCTTCAAGTATTAGGTACATCATTTTCAGAGGCAAACCTAATCGTAAAATCATATCAAGAAGACGGCGAAGAGGCCATTATTTATAACCACCCATTGTCAATTTTAATGGATAGACCAAACCCTTATATGAGTGGTGAAGTATTACAGGCATATATAATTAATGCCTTACATGTATTCGGCGACGCATATTTATTAAAAGAAAAAAATAATGTAGGTCAAGTTGTTGCATTATATCCGCTTATTCCAGATAGAGTTACACCAAAAGGAACTGATACGCAGTTAATTACTCAATATGTTTATGAAATGGAAAATACAAATGAGGTGTTAAGTCCAGATGAGGTTATACATTTTAGGTTAGGTTTAGACCCTACAAACCATAAGAAAGGTTATTCGCCATTAAAAACTGTTCTTCGTGAAATATTTGGCGATGAGGCTGCAGGTCAATTATCAAGTGCATTACTTAGTAACTCTGGTGTACCAAGTGTAATTATAAGCCCTAGAGAAGATTTTGGAATATCTGCTGAAGAATCAGACCAAATCAGTAGAACATATCAACAAAAGGTTGGTGGTGCAAAAAGAGGACAACCATTGGTTTTAAGTGGCTCAATGCAAGTAGAAAAAATGTCATTTAGCCCTAGTGAATTAGACATAGGAACATTAAGAAGAATACCAGAAGAAAGAGTATCAGCAGTTCTTGGTGTACCTGCAATCTTGGCAGGTCTTGGTGCAGGGTTAGAAAGAGCAACATATTCTAATGCACAACAATTAAGAGAATTTTTCACAGAGAATAAATTAATTCCATTATGGCGTATGGTTGGCACAGAATTGACATATCAGTTATTGCAAAAAGATTATGATAGTAATTCTATATTAAAAGCTGAATATGATTTTTCCAATGTTCGATCACTACAAGCTGATGAAGAAAACCTTTATAAAAGATTAAATGTCGGTGTTAAAGGTGGTTGGATTTCTGTAGCAGAGGCAAGACAAAAGGTAGGTTTACCAACAACAGATGAGCAAGATATTTATTATGTACCTGCAAATGTGGTGCCAACAGAGGCAAATGTTTTAAATCAAGTAGAGCCAAAGATCGAAGAAGAACAACTAGAAACACAAGAAGATGTTGATAATGAGTTTGAAGAATCAGCATACATTATTGATGAAACAAAAATAATAAAACAAGAAGACGGAGAGTATTGTGTTTATAACGAACAGGGTACAAGAAGTTTNGGTTGTTANCCTACAAGAAAGTTAGCAGAGGCACGATTGGCTCAAATACACATGTTCGGTGAATCTCAATACGAAGAGGTAGATGTAAAAGAAGAAGTTGGAATGGATAAATTTACAACAATAGAAGAAGCACAAGATAGAGCAGAAGAACTAGGTTGTAATGGAACACATACTCACGATGAAGACGGCAACCTAATTTATATGCCATGTTCTACTCATGCAGAATATGAAAGAAGATTAGCAGAACAAAATGGCGACTCTTAGTCAAATATCAGTAGGCGATACAGTAAGTTGGTCTATTGATAAAACACCAGACCCACCAAGCACTGTTCATGGTGTAATTACCTCAATTAATTCAGAAGAAGAAACTGCAAATATGCGTGTGTGGGCAATCATGGAAGACGGAACACATGAGATTACTGATAGAACAGTTACACAACCAGTATCTAAATTAAGAATAATTAAAGATTTTAGAGAAGAAAAACAAACTGTGTCTGCAAGGGTTGAACAGGTCTTGCGTGATAAGGTTGAAGAACATAACGANAAAGACCCTACATATAGGGCAACACTTAGAATGCTTGAGGCAGTATTTAGAAGAGGTGTTGGCGCATATAGAACTAACCCTGCGTCTGTAAGAGGTAATGTAAGAAGTGCAGACCAATGGGCATACGCAAGAGTTAATGCCTTTTTAACTGCATTAAGAACTGGTAAATTTCCAAGAAGTGCTTTCGATCAAGATTTACTACCTAGAAACCACCCATTAAGTAGCAAGAAAGAATACAAAGGGCCTTATGATGATTTAGACTTTACAATTCCACAGGGTGCAAAAGATGAGGCAAGAAAAGCACTAGAGTGGGTTTCTGAATTTAATAGAGGTGGTACATCTGTTGGTAGAGGTACTGCTAGATATTTAATTAATAATTCAAAGGCAAGTCCAGATAAGGTAAGACAAATTGCAAGATATTTTCCTAGACATGAGATAGATAAAAGGGCTGAGGGTTATAGACCCGGTGAAGACGGTTACCCAAGTAATGGTCGTATCGCATGGGCATTATGGGGTGGTAATGCAGGTCAATCATGGTCTAATAAATTGGTTAGAGGCATGAACGCTAGAGATGAGAAAGCAAATAGTGCCTATGAGTTAATAATTAGAAAATCAAGATTAAAGCAAATAGATAAAGAAGAAAGATTAAAAAGGTTTGAAGATAAAGAAATAAAAGATATTATCTGGAAGAACTATGATCGATTGTTAAGTAATTGGGATATTACCTTAGGTATAGAATATTTTAAATTATTAAAAGACCAAGACAGATACATTAATGAATTTATAAAGACAAACAGTTTATTGGTTACAGGTAATTTAACAATNTTAAATAATCTTATAGACAACCAAACAAAAAGGTGGGCGGCAGACCTATACGATTTATATATTTCTATGACAACAGATTTTGGTTTTAACCAGATAGAAATATTGTTACCAGAAGAATTTAAGTTTACAGAGGCAGAACTAGAACAAATACAAAGACAAAGAAGAAGAAAACCAAGAGCAGAAGTAGTTGCAGAAGGCTTTTATCCATTGAGAGGTAGAAGAGGTGTACAAATACCTATTCAAGAATTTAGAAGAAACAGACAAGCAATTGATTTTGTTGATAATAGATTAAACGAAGTACTACCGGGTCTTGCAGAAACAACAAAGACAAGATTAAACAGAGACCTTAGAAGATCATTAACTGAGGGTACCAATTTAGGTCTAAGAGGTAAAGATTTAGAAGATTATATTGCAAATGGCATATCTGATTCATTAGGCAAAAAAAGATTAGGTAGAGCTAGTACAATAGCAAGAACAGAGGGTCTTGCATTATCTCAATTCGGTCAAGATTTAGCAGTAAGTCAAACTGGTCTTACTTTAGAAAAAGAGTGGGTTTCACAAAGAGATGGTGTTGTTAGAGATACACATAGGTTGGCAGACGGACAAAGAGTTCAAAAAAATGGATTTTTTAATGTAGGTGGCTATAATATGAAGTATCCAGCAGATAGTTCTGGTGGTGCGCCCGGCAAAGAAATAATTAATTGTCGGTGCAGTTTAATCTATCACGAGGTGTTATGAGTAAGAGTAAAGAATTTAAAAATATTAACCCGATACTTGACTTTGATGTAGAGGGAAAAGTAGAAGCAGTTTTTTCTGTATTTAATACAGTTGATTCCGACGGCGATGTTGTCTTACCAGATTCGATCAAGAGTGGATTTGGCGATAAAGGTGTTGCAATGGTTTGGGGTCATGATTGGAAAGATGTTATTGGTAGAGGTGAAATAGTAACCGATAACGATAAAGCAGTATTTAAAGGTGAATTTATAATGGACACCGAAAGAGGCCGAGAGGCATACAATACTGTAAAAGCAATGGGTGATTTACAACAATGGTCTTTTGGCTATGAAGTGGTAGATTCAGAAAAAGGTGCATTTCAAAAAGACGGATTTGAAACACAAGATGTAAGATATTTAAAAGATTTAAGAGTATGGGAAGTTTCACCAGTTCTTGTAGGTGCTAATCAAGAAACATATACATTAGCAGTAAAAGAAGATCAAGAAACTGAAAAAGAAACTAAAGATACTGGTAAAAGATTTACTGAAGAAGTAGAAGAGGCCCTAAGTGCCTTAGTTTCAGTAACACAAAGGGCAAAGGAGCTAACTGCCTTACGCCTACAAAAAGAAAAAAAGCTATCAGAACAAGCCTATAAGGCACTTTCTTCATTAGCAGATGAAATACAGGACATCTATAACGATATAGATACAATGTTGGAAACTGCGAACCCTCAACAAAATATGGAAGAGGACAATGANGTAGAGGTTACTGATACTATCGCANANACAATACGATTATTGACTGAAACAGTCGATATATAAGAAAGAAGTAGATATGTCAGATATTAAAAATATGGAACAAGAACTTCTTGAACTTAGAGAAAATACATTAAAAGAGTTTACTGATGTTGATCCAAAAAACATGGACGCACAAAAGCTCGAAGAATGGACCAATCGTAATGAAAGAATGTCTGAACTAGTTGAAGACATCAAAGTTGCCAAAAAATTCCAAAGNGAAAAAGAGGCAATGGAAAAAGGCGTTGAAGAAAGCCAAAAGGTAGAATCAAAAGGCATTCANACAGAAGCCNNAGAAGCTCCTAAAGGTTTAGGCGATTCTTTANTNGAATCAAAAGCTTACAACGCTTTCATGAACGAGGGACAAAAAGGTATAGCCTCAGAGTTAAAGTTCGATCCAAGATATGAGTTTAAAACAACTCTTACAGAAACTGGATANCCACCTGCAGTAACACGATCAGATTTGATTGTGCCTTCTGCACAAAGAGATCCACAAAATGTTCTTGATTTAATTGATACAATCACAACTGATTCTTACCAATACAAGTACTTAGAAGAAACCACATTTACAAATAATGCAGCAGCAACTGCTGAAGGTTCTGCTCTTGGTGAGAGTGCATTAGCATTCACAGAGAGAACAGAAGACATTAAGAAAATTGGTGGATTCTTACCTGTAACAGAAGAATTGCTTGCAGATGTAGCAACTGTTCAAGGATATATTGATTCAAGACTAAGAACAATGGTTAATTTAACACTTACCGACCAAATAATGGCAGGTAGTGGTTCAGGTGCAAACCTTACCGGTATTCTTAATAAATCTGGAATCAACACATTTGACTTCTCTAGTTTCTCTGGAAACTTAAAGAGAATCGGACAAATTTATGAAGCTATCACAGAAATACAAAAAGATAGTTTCTTACAACCGGACGCAATCATTATGCACCCAAGCGATTGGTACCAAGTTGTAACAGAAGTTAATGCAGTAACAACAAGTGGTTCATTGAATCCATTATTTGTTGGTGCAGGTCAATTCGGTAATGGCGTAGTTCAATCATTATGGGGACTACCAGTTATTGCTGATACTACAAGACCAGCAGGTACTGCTGTTGTTGGTGTATTTGGCGGAGGACAAGCTATACACTTAGTCGCAAGACAAGGTATGGAAGTTGCAATGTCAGATTCACACGACGCAAACTTTACAAAAGATATTATGGTTATGAAAGCCAAAGTAAGAGTAGGTCTTCCGATCTATCGTGCAACAGCTTTCTGTTCCATTACAAATATCTAATAAATATGGTTTTATCGCACTCGTCTTTCGAGTCGGGTGCGATAGATCAAGGAAAGGCAAAAATGAAATTAGCAAAAGATGTTTACATAAATGACGAAGGGCAAGTAAAAGAATCTGCCAAAGGTCTTCCTACTGGTTGGGCAAAAGGTAAATTACTTGGTCGTAAAGGTCAAGAAATTACTGATGCACAAGCTAAAGAGTGGGGAATCGGTAAAAAGGCTAAGGCACCGGCAGAAAATAAATCTAAGTAGGTTATAAATGGCTACTGCAGGTTACATTTCGGCTGCCGACCTAAAGAGCTATATTGGTTTAACAGGCAGTGGGCAAGATACAAATATTTCTAATGCTATTACGGCTGCGTCAAGGCAAATAGATCGAATATGCAATAGGAGGTTTTGGCAAGATTCTTCTGTACAAGTTAAAACCTTTACACCTATCAGCAATATATTTTTAGAAGTTCCAGATATATCAACAACAACAGGTTTGATAGTTAAATTAGATACCACAGATGACGGTAGCTATGATAAAACACTTACAATAAACACAGATTTTATTGTTATGCCAACCAACCCTATATTATTAGGCACAGGGGCGGGTGAACATAAACCTTATACAGAAATAAGAATTTTAAATACTAGGTCAAGTGAAAGATTTGATCCAAGCATAATTAATAATGTTCAGATAACTGCAAAATATGGATTTGCAATAGTACCAGAGGCAATTGAACAAGCAACAAGAATACAAGCATTAAGGTTATTTAAAAGAAAGGACACACCATACAATGTATTCGGTAATGATGAAACAGGTACAATAGAGTTATTTAATAAATTTGATCCAGACGCAATGGCATTATTGAAAGATTACCGAAGACAAGATTTGGTGGGTCAAGTTCTTTAATGGCCGATACCAGATTTGAAATAAAAGGGGTAGAAAAATTAAAAGATCGACTTGATTTAGCCAATATGTCTGCAAAACCTATTCGTAAATTAATGAGAGAGCAGGGGCAGATAATAAGAAAACAGGCACAAAAAGAAGCACCAAAATTTAGTGGTAGTTTGGCTAGGTCTATTCATGTACAAAGAATAAAAACTAAAGGTAGGTTGCCTCAATCAGTAAAAATTTATTCTTCTAGAAGTTATGCAAAATATGTTCATGGTGATGAGAAGATAAGTGGTAAATTAAAACTTACAAAACCATACACAAGATCAAAGCCTCATTATCCACCTATAAAGAAATTGAAACCATGGGCAGAGGCAAAAGGTTTAAATCCATACGCAGTACAAAGATCGATAGGTAAAAAAGGTACACCTCTTGTGCCGTTCTTTCTTATTGCAGAAAAAAAGACTAGGATTAAAAGAAATGCAGTTACAAGAAATACTGCAAAAGAAATAGAAAGAGAATTTAAAAAAGGTAGGATAAGTGGCTAGTTTAACTTCAATAAGAAATGGTATAGGAACTAATCTAGGTAATATATCTTCATTAACAGTATCAAATTTTGTACCAGATTTTGTAGAGCCACCAATAGCAGTTGTTGGTGTTGTTGAAACAATTGAGTATGATACTACAATACAAAGAGGTGCAGATAAATACGAAATACCGGTATTTGTTTATGTATCACGAGTAGACGCACAAGATAGTCAAGAAACATTGGACGGATATTTAGCAAGTACAGGATCAAGTTCTGTAAAGGCACAAATAGAATCTGATGTAACTTTAGGTGGTGCGGCCAATTCTTGTAGAGTAATTGAAGCAAAAGAGGTTGGCGTGTATACTGTCAATAGCATAGATTATTTAGGTGCTGAATTTTTAGTAGAGGTAATTGCATAATGTTTGAAGTAAAAATAGGATTCGATCATAAAGACAAGAGGTATGAAGTAGGCGACCTCATACAAAAGGACGGCTTTTCTAATAAGACTTGGAAAGAATTAAAAGACATGGGTGTTATTGAAAAAGCAGACCTTAATGAAAATTTAAAAAGGGCTAGAAATGAAAAAGGCCATTTCATAGCAGATGACCCAAACACACCAGAAAACGAAGCTTGGTTTGAAGAAAAGGAAGAAGAATAATATGGGATATGGAAGAAGTTACGGCTCTGGTAGCGGTACGAGAAGACGCAGAAGAAGAAGAAATACAAGAGGTAGAAACTAATGGACTGTTGCGGTCAAGGTTGTTGCGGAGGTAGATAATGGCATTTGTACATGGTAAAGATTCGGTTATTTTATTAAATCAACACAATTTAAGTCAATATTTTAACAATGTAGATTTCAACAGAACTGCTGATATTGCAGAAACAACTGCATTTGGTAATGATAATAAAAATTATATTGCAGGCGATAAAGACGGTACTGTTAGTTTAACTGGTATGTTTGACGCAACTGCTGATGCTATTTTACAACCTCTTTTAGGGTCTTCAACAGATACAAGTGTATGTATTGGTGCAGACGGTATCACAGACGGAAAAAGTATATTTTTTGGAATTGGACCAATAACAGGGTATGGACAATCAAGCCCTGTTGGTGATGTAGTTGCAACAAGTTTCGATCTACAAGCAAATGCAGGTTTATTTAATGGATTGGTATTAGACAATGCAACAATTACAACAACAGGTAATTCAACTGCTACCGATAATTCTTCAAGCACAGCAAATGGTGGTGCAGGTATAGCAGTTGTTACATCTGTATCTGGTACATCAACACCAACTGCAACAATAAAAATACAACATAGTTCTGATGATTCAACCTATGTTGATTTAATAACCTTTACAAATTTCACTGCCGTAGGATCACAAGTAAGTGAGGTTGCGAGTGGAACAACTATAAATAGGTATCTAAGAGTTAATTATACAATTAGTGGAACTAACCCTAGTTTTGNATGTATTGTTGGCTTTGGAAGAGTAGGATAGGAGACAAAATATGGCATTTGTACATGGTAAAGATAGTGTATTCAAACTTGATAATTCAGGTGGATCACTTACAGATATAAGCACTTATGTTAATACTGTGGACTTTCCAGAAACAGCAGATGTTGCTGAAACTACAACTCTAGGTGCAGATAATAAAACCTATATTGCAGGTTTGAAAGACGCAACCATTTCTCTTGGTGGAGTATGGGACGCAACTGCAGACGCAATATTTGGTGCAGTAGTCGGTCAAGCCGCTACCTTATCATTTGAATATTCACCAGAAGGCACTGCCTCTGGAAAAGTCAAATATACAGGCGAGTGCATAATGACAAACTATGCTATATCTTCACCTGTTGGAGATGTTGTTGCATTCAGCTCTGATTTGCAAGTATCTGGTGCAGTTACACGCGGAACACACTAGTATTAAATTATGAGTAGTAAAAAACGACTTACGCTAGAAGATTTAGCTAGTTTACCAACAGTACCCACTGAAGANGTCTATATAGACGAGTGGGATAAAACNATATTGGTACAAGGTATTTCAAAAGCAACACAAATAAAACTAGGTCGGCTTGTCAATGCAGAAGACACAGACGCATTCGATTACCAAAGAGAATTGCTAAAGGTTAGTGTTGTCGAGCCAAAATTAGATGATGACGCAATAAATATGCTTTATGAAAAAGACTCAACAATAGTAGATAAGATATTTCTTGCATTAAACAATCTAAATGGTATTGGAGGTACAGGCGACTTAGCCGACCAGTTTTGAAAACGATTCTGAATTAGCCTTTGATTTTAAGCTAGCTCGTGATCTAGGTTTAACTGTTGGTGAGCTTAGACAGAAGATGTCTGTGCTAGAATATCAGCAGTGGATAGGTTTTTACCTATACGAGAAAAAACGCAGAGATTACCAAATAGCAATGCAAGAGGCAGAGATGAATAAACAAAGGTCAAAAAGATAATGGCAGTAGCAGATATATTTATTCGTATTGTTACTAAAGGTGCCGAATTAGCCAACAAGCAGATGTCTAATCTTGGTGGTACAACCAAGAAATTAGCAGGAATTGTAAAAGGTGCAGGAATTGCATTTGCAGGTGGTCTTGCAGTAGGCATAACAAAGGCCACTAGAGAATTTATAGAGTTTGAGGACGCATTAAACCAATCTCTTGCAATCATGAACACAACGGTTGCACAACAAGAGAAGATGACACAAGCCGCTAGAGATGTTGCAACCTCTACAAGAATATCAGCAACAGAATCAGCAGAATCTTTCTTTTTCTTAGCGTCAGCAGGTTTAGACGCAGAACAATCTATTGCAGCATTACCNCANGTTGCTAANTTTGCACAAGCAGGTATGTTTGATATGTCATTGGCTACNGATTTAGCCACAGANGCACAATCTGCATTAGGTTTAACTGTAAATGACGCAAGCCAAAACCTAGAGAATTTAACAAGAGTTACCGATGTTCTTGTTAAGGCAAATACATTGGCAAACGCAAGTGTTCAACAGTTCTCAGAAGCATTAACTACAAAAGCAGGTGCGGCATTAAAGGTTGTTAATAAAGANATNGAAGAGGGTGTTGCAGTTTTGGCTGCATTTGCAGATCGAGGTGTAAAAGGTGCCGAGGCAGGTGATAAATTAAACCAAGTTCTTAGAGATATACCAAGAGCAACTGCAAAGAATAGTGAAGAATTTGCAGCTTTAGGTTTGTCTATGTTTGATACAGAGGGCAACATGAAAAATGTTGCAGATATTATTGAAGAATTAGATAGAGTACTTGGCCCTATGTCTGATGAGTTAAAGGCAAGTACCTTAGATCAACTAGGTTTAAATCGTGGTGTTGCAGACGCAGTAAAGATTTTAAGTGGCGCAGGGGATCAAATTAGAGAATATGAAGAGGCATTGCGTGATTCAGGTGGTACGACACAAGAAGTTGCAGATAAACAAATAGATTCATTGGCCGGTCAGGCAGATATACTAAAAGATAGATTTTCTGTATTAGGACAAACAATAATTGAGGAATTTGAACCAGCTATTAGGGACGCAATAGAAGGTACATCAGATTTTGTCGATACCATGATAGATAGCATGCCAGAAATCAAGGCATATTTTAAAGTTCTTAAAGAAAACACAGATACCTATGGTTTATTTGGTGGTGTTGTAAGATTTGCAATTAAAGGCAACCAAGAAATAGCATTTGAATTATCTAGGGTTGCTGAAAGACATAAAACGGCAGCAGACTTTGTTGAAAGAAACAGAAGAAGAAACCAAGAATATGCAGAAGAATTAAAAATTGCCAATATTCAACAAATAGACGCAAGTAGAAATACAGAACGATACGCAATGGAACAAGATATGTTAGCAGTTTCATTAGGTCAAACAACAAATNAAATAGAAGATCAAGCNGATTCNGTAAATGAATTATCAAAAGAAATGGTAGATAATCAATTTAATGCAATTATGGCTATGATAGACGCAGAAGAGGCTTACAACGACATAATAAAAGATAATGAAAAATTACTTACAAGGCGTAAAGAAAGAGAACAAGATAAGGCAGACGCACAAAAAAGACTTACTGAGGCAACCGATAATGTTAAATTCTTAGAGGAAGAATTAATTAGGGCTAGAGAAGAGGCAACAAAGGTTACAGATGAAGAAAAACTAGCAATATTAAGACAAGAGGCCGCAGTACAAAGACTTAACGATGTAGAAGAAAAATCAGAATTACAGAAACAAGAATTAATTGTTGCACAAAAAAGATTAAATGAACTTAAAAAAGAGGCAGAGGGTGACGACCAAAATGTATTAAAGGTCATGAGAGAATTAGAATCAGCACGATCAGAAGAAAAAAGAGCCTTAGAAGACCTACAAGATTCACAAGACAGATTAAACGACGCAACAAAAGAATACAATGAGGCAACTGCAAAGACACCTGCAAACCTTATGAGAATTGCAGACGCAAAAAGAAAATTAGATGACGCAATTTCTGATGTAAAAGCCTTTGATAATTTAAGAGGTGCTCTTAATTCTATTGCTGAAAGTACAGGTGAAACACTAAGCAAAATTTATTCTGATATAAGAAGAGTAATGGATATGAAACCACCAGTAGAAACTGTAAGCTCTAAACCACCACCTGTATTTGATACACCTAGCACAGAAGCAACCAAAACCTTAGCAAAAGATACAAGTTCAGTTGGTAGGTCTGGTGCAACAACCCTCTTAACATTAAAAAATGAATTTAATATTAGTGGTGCATTAAATTCTGATGAGGTTGCTATTAAGGTCATAGAGGCACAAAAAAGAGGTCTTAAAGTTGTAATATGAGTGTTGCCTTTGATTCTAATGTAAATTTAACTGTTGAAATAGCTTTTGATTCAAACCCATTTGATACAAGCCCTAGTTTTACTGATATATCTACTTATGTAAGATCATTTAATACTAGTAGAGGTCGTATAAATGAATTAGGACAATTTGGTGCAGGTAAGGCCACATTGGTTTTATCTAATGCAGATAATAGATTTAATCCAACCAACACAAGTTCACCTTATTATGATTCATCAGCAGGCAAAACAAAAATACAACCATTAAAAAGAATAAGAATATCTGCTGTTTATGATTCTGTTACATACAGAATGTTTGAAGGCTTTTTAGATAAAATACCAGTTTCTTACCCTGCAAATGGTAATGATTCGGTGGTAACAATAACCGCCAGTGACGCATTTAGAATATTTAAAAATTCAGATATTGGTGCAAAAGGTTTTAGGGTAGGCCTTACAGGTTTATCTGAGGTTGGACAATCAACCAGATTGGGATTAACAACAACTGGTACAGAATTATCTAGTGCAAGAATTACCGCAATATTAGATTCTATTGGTTGGCCTTCTGATCGAAGAGATATAAATACTGGTACCAACAATGTTGTTGCACAACAAGATACAGACAATATTTTAACTGCATTACAAGAGGTAGAAACTGCCGAAAATGCACAATTTTTTGTAGCAAAAGACGGTGATGTTACATTTAGAAATAGAGATTATAGGTTGTCAAATACAAAGGCAATAAATGTACAGGCAACATTTAGTAATGACGGTAGCAATTTACCTTATACTGATGTATCAGTAAGTTTTGATGATGAAGAAATAATAAATGTTTATGAATGGACAAAAGAGGGTAGTACAACACAATATATAGCAGACGCCAATTCAGTTTTAACCTATGGTGCATTTTCTAATCAACAAACAACAATAAATGAAACAGATGCAGATGTTGCCTCATTAATACAACAAAAAGTTGCAGAAACATCACAACCACAAATAAGATTTGATAGTTTGGTTATAAATCCAAGACAAAATACGCTATTATGGAATCAAGCACTTGGTAGAGAATTTGGCGATAGAATTAAGGTAAAAGTTGTCAATCCAGATAGTTCAAGTTTTGAAGATGAAGTGTTGATCGAAAGCATACAACACAATGTATCTGCACTTGCACAATCATGGACATGGACACTAACATTAAGCCCAGCAGGTTCTTCAGCATGGATTNTAGGACANGCTAAACTAGGTGANGGAACAAGATTTGCATANGCATAGAAAGGTATAACATTGGCAGGAGCAGGATTTAAAGTATACGCAACTGGTGATCTAATCACCGCAACAGAATTTAATACATTTTTGCAAGAACAGGTAATAATGGTTTTTGCTGATTCTAGCGCACGCGATTCAGCAGTATCTAGCCCAAGTGAAGGCATGTTTTGTTTTTTAAAAGATTCAGATGTGTTGCAATTTTACAATGGAAGTTCCTGGGCAAGTTTTATCGGCGACGGTGATATTACAGGTGTAACAATAACAACTGCAGCTACATCTGGTTTATCTGGTGGTGCAACTGCTACCTCTGGTGCTTTTTCTTCAACACTTGTTATTGCACCAAGTCAAGCCACAACTGCAACACCAACAACAAGTGATCTTCTTTTAATTGGTGACGCTGATGATAGCAACGCAGTAAAGAAAACAACCATAAATAATTTACCNATNTCNAGTGCTACACAAACTGCACTTGATAACATAACTGCAGGTACAAGCACATTAACNATNCCAATAACAGTAAANGTNGCTGATGACGGAAGTGGTAGCCAAAATGTTTTNTATATGCTTAATGGNACAGATACAGGNGCAGGAACTAAGACACCTGCGTTAGATGTTACAGTTGGTTATAAGTATAAATTTGATATTTCTGATAGTTCAAATACAGGACACCCATTAAAATTTTCAACTACNAAAGACGGAACACACGCTAGTGGAAGTGCATTTACAACCAATGTTACAGAATCTGGAACTGCAGGTAGTACTGATGCATATATTGAAATCGAGATAACACCTGAAACTTTAGGAACTGCGACTGCAACAGGCTCTACTGTTGGTAAACTTTATTATTACTGCCCAAATCATAGCGGTATGGGAGCAGAGGGTAACCTTAGTTTATATCCAACTGCAGGTGGTGGTGCAGGAACGGCATTCGATCAATTATTATTGATAGGTGCGTAAAAAGAAAGGATAAAATATGGCAAATGCTTATAAAATACTTGGACAAGTTGATGACGCCTCTGCAAATGATGTAGAACTATATTTAGTGCCTGCTAGTACTGAGGCAGTTGTATCAACAATAATAGTTTGTAATAGAGAGAGTGCAGCCAACACATTTAGAATTGCAACAAAAGATGATAACTCTGCAGTTGCAAATACTGATTATGTTGCTTATGACACAACAATTAGTGCAAATGATACTATAACACTAACTCTTGGAATTACTTTAGAAACTGGTGCAGAAATTTCTGTAGGTGCAAGTGATAATAANGTTACATTTCANGCATACGGAACAGANATAACATAATGTCTATCAAGTCAATAAAAAGTGCAGGTATAAGCACTGGTAANTATCCAATGACAACAGACTTACATAGAAATGTAAGTTTTTCTTGTGATTTTTTAGTGGTTGCAGGAGGCGGTGAAGGTGGAGCTGGCGGTCAAAATTTCTCAAATGGTGGCGGAGCCGGTGCAGGTGGTTTTCGTACATCTTATGGAACAGGAAATATTAATGGTGGCGGTAACGCTCTTGATTCTGCAAGAACTATAGTTTTAGGTGTTGAATATGGCGTTGTAATTGGCGCAGGTGGAAGTGGAGGCAATTCGTCTTCTACTGGAAATTCCAATCCGGGTGGCTCGTCAGTTTTTGCTGATATAACTTCTATTGGTGGTGGTCGTGGTTGTAGTAAGGCAGGATCGCTTAATGCAGGTGACGGTGGCTCTGGTGGGGCGTCAGGTAATTATGCAAATGACGCCGCAAATTCNGCAGGTAAAAGAGGCGGTAGAACACATGCAGGTTTTGGTGGTAACGGTGGCTATGGTCGTGCTGATTCTGGTCGTAACACAGATTCTGGTGGCGGAGGCGGTGGCGCAGGTGGAAATGGACAAAATTTTCAAGGCGACTATCACGCAGGCGACGGCGGAAGTGGTCGTGCAAGTGAAATTACAGGATCTTCTGTTTACTATGCAGGTGGCGGTGGGGGTGCGTCAAGAGATTCAGGACCAAGCCCAAATAACGCAGGTCGTGGTGGCCAAGGCGGAGGTGGCTACGGTGGGGGAAATGAATCAACTAATCGTGGTGGCGAGCCAGGAACAGTAAATACCGGTGGTGGCGGTGGCGGAGCTTATACAGAATATTCAAATAATTACTCTGGNGGTAATGGTGGTAGCGGTATCGTAATTTTGCGTTATCCTAAACAATTTACAATAACTGTTGGTGCAGGTTTAACTGCAGGGTCAGAAACTGTTGACGGCTCTGATAAATATATTGAGATTACTGCAGGCTCTGGAAACGTGAGTTGGAACTAATGGCTCATTATGCTTTTTTAAAACCTACCGACGATGACAATATATTAGAGTGTGTAGATGTTATTGCAGGTGTAGATGAAGACGATACTGATAATTTACCAAGTGAGTTTTCAAGTTGGGAAGAATTTTATAGCGATCAGAGAGGTATGGTCTGTAAAAGATATTCATATTGGACAGACGCTAACGAACACCTTAATGGTGGTACCCCATTTAGAGGCAATGCATGTGGAATTTCTGATTTATATGATATAGAAAATGACGTATTTTATGGACAAAAACCAATTGAAAGTTGGGTATTAAATGATAATTGGGTTTGGGTTGCACCAATACCATTTCCAAGTGGTGAATCAAATTGGTACTGGGACGAAGAAGTTTATCAAGCCGATACTAACAATCCAAAAACTGAGGGTTGGGTAGAATATTCATAGTTTTTGATATAATTTATATATGGTCGCACTAAATATATACCCAAGAAGACAAGAGTTACAATCTTTATTAGAACTATACCCACCACAAACTGCAAATAAATTTTTGCCGAACTGGTATAAAAATCAAAAATTATATAAAAAATTTGATGTATTTGACAAAGATGTATCTTTAGACGCTAAAAGATGCCCAGCAATTATTGAAGAATTGACAAGAGGAATTGTTATCCCTAGTTGGTCTGATTTTTACATTTATAAAAATATAGATGACGACAGAATACATTGGGTTTGTGAAGTTGGTAAAACTTGGAATATTAAACATTGGTCTTGGATAGAAGATCAAAAGCACATGCAAATTGAGGGCATGGGTTTAAATTCAATAAAACATTTTGGAGTATTTAAACTTATATGTCCATATCTTTTTGAAACAGAAGAAGGGTATGGTCTACAATTCAGAGACCCTTTTTATCACCATAGAAACAATATTAGAATTTTGCCGGGTTATGTAGAAACAGATATATGGCATGAAACAAATTTACCTTTCGAGTTTTTAGAAAATATTGATGAACTTGAAGAATTTACTTTAATGATAAAAGCAGGTGAGCCTTTGTTTATTGTAGACATATATAAAAAAGAACAAAAAGTCGATCTAAAATTAAATAATTTTAGCAAAGAAAAAGAAGACCTGCATTATAAAAATTCTGCACTAATGAATAGTATTGGTGAAGATTGGAACAGATATAAAAAAAATAAAAATTAAACTGCTAGTATCTTAATTATGAAAATAAATTTAATTAGAACTCAATTTGGTAATGACGCAACCAATGGTCTTTTATTTATAGATGAAGTATTTGAATGTTTTACCTTAGAAGATCAATACCAAGACAAAAAAGTATATGGTGAAACTTGTATTCCAGAGGGTACATACCCAGTAGAATTTCGCAAAGAGGGTGGTTTTCATAATCGCTACAAAGCTAGGTACGATTTTCACAAAGGTATGCTTGAAATAAAAGACATACCAAACTTTAAATGGGTATTATTTCATTTAGGTAATACAGATGAAAATACGGCAGGTTGCGTTCTTGTAGGCGATACACAACAAGATTTAGATGTGTCAAAAGACGGATTTATTGGCTCATCTGGTAACGCATATAAAAAGTTTTATCCAAAAGTAGCAACTGCACTAGAAAATGGCGAATCAGTATCTTTAATTGTTTCAAAAATTAATCTTAGTAACTTGACTAAGATTTCTAACTCAAGTGGACCAGAGTATGTAAATGCAAAGATGATCGACGAGAAAATATCAGAGATTAAAGGTGAGCTTAAGATTCTTAGTGCTAAAATGGACGGTGTGAACTTTCAGTAGTATTGGAGGTGGACATGAATATACATTGTCCTACTTGTAAAAAACCACTGATCGAAAACAAAATGGTTTGGAAATGTCTAAATCATAAATGCACCTACTATAAAAAACGCCAATTTGGAAAACAAGAAGAGGAATAATGTTTAATAAAGATTGGCTTATGAAAGTCGGTATAAGAACTCTTAGAACATTTATACAAGCATTCTTAGGTGTACTAGTAGCTAGTGGAACTGGAATGGTTGAGGTTGATGTTTTACAGAACGCACTTGTAGCAGGATTAGTGGCAGGTGTTACCGCGATTCAAAACGGCTTAGAAGAATGGACACCAACTAACAAAGGTTAGTGAAATTACAATTTAAGGTATTTTTAAGATGTGCATTAGCCATGTTCTTAATGATACCAATACCAGTTTGGGCAGATCATGTACCAACACAAGAGCCTTATGGGTATAACGAATCTATTAATACAGAAACAGGTGCATTAACATTAAGCATTTTAAGTTCTGATGGATTTGAAGATAGCCCACCAGAAAAATATACAATATTTTTTGCAATGGCTAGTGGTGTAAGTACAGGTAGTTTTTGTGTTTCTACAAGTTTCGGACATATAACAAATACATGGCAAGATTATGTATTTAGCATTAGTGATCTACGAACATATTTTGAATTACCGGTTGGTACATTTTATTATAGGATTAGGTCTGATAATGATACTGATAATAGTTTTAGTACATTATCTTCTGAAAGAAGTATAGCTTTACCTAATCAAACACCATTTAGTGATTCTCAAACAGATTGGTCTGCACCAACAAATACATGTAACGATACTGCAACAACAACCACTACTACCACTACAACTACTACTGTGCCAGATACAACAACTACATCTAGTACATCTAGTACAACCACTACATCTAGTAGTACAACAACTACAACAACCACATCTAGTACAACCACTACAACTTTACCACCACCGCCACCTCCGCCACCACCAACAACAACAACCACAACCTTATATATTGTTGTAAATGATGACGGCTCTGAATCAGAATATACAGAAACAGAGGTAAAAGACGGTACTGTTGAAAGAGATAAAGAACGCAAAGAAAATGAAAATTTGTATGGTTGTTACATGACAAATGCTCAGATCGAAAGAGGCGATTGTGATATACCAGAAGAAAAAGAAGAAGAAACAATTATAATTATTGAAGATGAAAAAAGAGACGATACCGAAGAAGAGCTTTTTGATGATGATGATTTGGTACTTGAGGTGGACATTGATGATGAAATTAAAGAATCTAAACCTGAAGAAGAAGATGTTATACCTGAAGAGAAAATTGAAATTGATATTGAGGAAATTGAAGAAGAATTTAAGTATGAAGAAGAAGAAATTGTTATTGAAATACCGGAAGAAATAGAAATAATAATAATTGAAGAAGAGGAGATTTTAGATGAAGAAATTATTACAGATGATACAAGAGAAGATCAACCAGTGGAAATGGAAGATGTATTTGAAGATCGAGAAGATGAACTGGGAAGAGACAAGACAGGAATTATTGAATTATCTGAAGAAGAATTAAAAAAAGAAATAGAAGAATTAGAAGAGGTAGTTGTAATTGAAGAAATATTTACTGAAGAAATATCAGAAGAAGAACTAGAACAATTATCAGAAGAAGAAATATTAGAATATGAAGAGGCCAAAGAAGAGGCAATTGAGCAATATGTTGAAGAACTTGAAACTGAAGAGGTTATCGAAGTATTGGAAGAAGTTAATGACATTGGACTTAATAATATTGCAGAAGTTAGCGAAGATGTTATTGAAGTGGTAGCACAGGTAGTTGAAGAGGTAATTACCATAGCACAAGAAGAAGAATTAAGTGAAGAACAGGTCGAGGTTGTTGCAGATGTCTTGGGGTTTGAAGAAACTGAAGATGTTGAGATTATTGCAGAGGCAGTAAAGACTGATGAAAATGTTGCACAAGCTGTTGATGAATTTGTGGAGAGGGCAGTAGAAAATAAAGATGTTGAAAACTACACATTGGCAGACGCAACAACAGAAATAGCATTTGAAACTTTTGTAGCAGACCCTATCAGTGTTATTATTGATGTAGATTTGGAGAATATAACTCTAAATAACATAACAAGCGATATGACACAAGACCAAAAAGAAAAAGCGCAAGAAGTCATAGTACCTACATTATTGGTAAAAATTGCGTCATTGGCTTTTAGGAGGTTTAATTGATAGATAAATTGTGGAAATGGCTTGTAGAGGCAGTCAAAGAAACATTAAATTTAAGTTGGACATTGGTTGGATTGATCATTGCAACACTTACACTAACTGGACAGGCACAACAGGTAACTGCTATTGCTACTGTTGTAACATTGGCAATTTGGCTTTTAACAATAGGATTTAGAAAATAATGTGTATTGTTACAGAGAAAGAGGACGGCTCTTTTACTCAAATATGTAACTGTAAATATGGAAGTGAGCATTGCAATGGCTGATAATGGTTACACACAGAAAGAGATGATTAATAAAGTAATGATAGATATAGACAAACTTTTTGAAAAACTCGATCAGATACAAAAAGATTTGGCAACAAGACCAACAAGACAAGAGATTTATGGTTGGATTATTGCAGGTATATCTATTGCAACTTTAATAACTGTTTTAATGTAAAAAGCTAGATGTGGTTTTCAGGTTCACACCTAGCTAATTACAATTTATGGATAATTATATTCTATTGTTAATTTATATATTAAATAGACCCTAAGACAAAATAAATTCTAAATTGGCATTATTTTGGTATTTTCTACTAATATAAACTTAGATTAAATTATGCAAGAAGCATTTGAAGAATTTTTAAAAAATAATCCAGATTTATTGGAATCAACACGCAAACCCTATTTTAAAAAAGACCCCGAAAGAGAAAAACAATTTAATGTTGCCTTAGAAAAATATAATGAGGGTTACCCTAGAAAAGTAATTATAAAATGGCTTAAGGTTTCATGCGGTTGGTCTTTGGCTGAGAAAACAATATCGGACTATTTAGGTGAATATGGCGAAAAAACAGAGTGATTCTTTTGATGAGTTTGCAGTAGAAGACTACCAAAAAATAATAGATGAAAATGACGATTTAAAGGCCACAAATAGAAGAATTTTAAAGTCATTGGAAAAGGCTAAGCAAAAGAAAATNGANCTCGTAAATGCNGTTTATACGGCTGTTAAGGACAATTTAAGCCTATTAGAGATACCTAAGGTAAAACCACCACCAAAAGATACAAGAAAAGCAAAAGAAGAAATAGCAATAGCATTATTTAGTGATATTCAATTAGCTAAAGTTACACCAGATTATAATTCAGAAATTGCAGAACAAAGAGTCTTATATTATGCAGATAAGATTATAGAGATTGCAAGAATACAAAGAAAAAGCCACCCAGTTAAAAAAGTATGTGTATTTGCCTTAGGTGATATTGTAGAGGGTGAATTAATATTTCCAGGGCAAGAACATCTGATCGATTCTTCATTATATAGACAAGTTACAATCGATGGACCAAGAATCATGATAGGTTTTTTAAATAAATTATTAGCTGAATTTGAACAAGTTGATTGTCATTTTGTAATTGGTAACCATGGTGCATTAGGTGGTAAAAGTAGGCGGTCTTATGATCCAGAAACCAATGCAGATAGAATGCTTTACAAGATTGTAGAAATGGCTTATGAGAATAATAAAAGAATTAATTTTAATGTACCAGAGGGCGAGGGTGAAAGAAATTGGTATACAGTTGCTGATTTAGGTGAAAGATGTAAATTCTTTTTATTTCATGGCGACCAAGTAAGAGGTTTTGGTGGTTTTCCATGGTACGGTTTTGGTAAAAAGATATTAGGTTGGAAAGCTCTTGCAAGTGCAGGACTTATGGAAGATTTTAATTATGCATGTGCAGGTCATTATCACACGCCAAACACTCAATATATTAATGATGTAAGGCTTTGGATTAATGGATCGACTGAATCATATAATACATTTGCACAAGAACAGTTAGCCTCTATGGGTAGACCATGTCAGTATCTTTTATTTGCCAAAAAAGGTCTTGGTGTAACAAGTGAATATTTGATTAATTTAGAGTTGTAATTGTCTTAATATAAGATTAAAATGTAGGTAGGTATTTTATGGCCAAAGAATTAATTGGAATAGAAAACGACGGCTTAAAATCTAAAATCATATATACAGAAAATGGTACTTGGTATAGCGAGGATCTAAAAGTAGGTATAACAATGATTAAAGATTTAATGCCAGAACAAGCTAGTTAGTAGGTTATTTGTTAGCTGAAGTTCTCATAGCTTGTACTTTTGTATCCCCTCTTACCCCTCAGCAAATTGATGATTATAGAGATTGTCAAGCAAGAAACGAGATCATAATTGCTATGGAAGAATATATACCTTTATTCAGCCAATATTTTAAAGAAGAAGATTTAGAAACTGCATTACGCATATCTTGGTGTGAATCAAGAGGCAAACCAAATGCAGTTGGTATAAATAAAGACGGGTCAAAAGATGTAGGTTTGTGGCAATTTAATGATAGAACATGGGCTTGGTTAAAACCTAAACTTAAAATAACTTCTGATCGAACTGATAAAAAAGTTTCTACTGCTGTTGCCTCATGGCTTTTCTACTATGACGGCTCACATCATTGGAAACCAAGTAAATTTTGTTGGAAATACTAGCCCTATTTTAATCTAAGATTTGACAAGCATGTGGTACCTGTTATTGTACTTATGTGAACAACAAAAAAACACTTAAAATACCATATAATACCTATATAATTTGTTGGCCAGAATTATATTATACAAATAGGTGTGAAGACATTGACAACGGACGAATTTCTGCAGAAGATTTTACCTTAAAAGATTTAGATAGGTTTTTTAAAAACAATATTGAATTTAAAAAAATTGGTAGAGGAGAACAAGTAATATATTCCATAAATAATAAGGCCGATTTTTATATATTAGAAAATATATTTTATGATCTTGAACATTATACAAAAATGCATTATGAAGAATACCACCAAATGCACGACCCTTTATATTCCAGAAGTGTTCATAAAAAACATTATGAATTGGTAAAAGAAAAAATTACAGAATTGAAAAACATTAAAGGTGTCATAATAAAAGAATAGAGAAAGGACAAATTATGATATGTGATAACTGCGAAGAGCAAATGCATGAATTACAGACATCAAAGCATGTCTTTGGAATAGATAATGGTTATTGTGTAACTTGCACAATAAGATTATCAATACAAGAAAAGCGAAAGGGGTAATTATGAACACAGAATTAGAATATTTAAAAAAATATTTTTCTATATGTAAAAAATTTGTCAAAGATAATCAAAAAAATAATGATTTGTCAGAGGGCAAACTTAAAGATTGTTATGTAAGAGTTTCAGTTATAGATCAGAATATTGTTGGTAAAGATTATTTAAAACAATTTGAGGGTGGTAACTATTCAATGTATGACGATAAAAGAACAATTACAAAAGACTTTAAAAATATAAAGTCAGCAATATCATATACAGAAAAACAAATGGCAAAAGACAATATTGATGATGTTGAAATTTCTATCAGAGTAAATCTTTTTTCAAATGTAAAAAGATATGGCATGATAGGTTTTACCTTTGTACAATATCTTGACCCAGTTGAAATGGAATTGGCTTATATATGGGGTTGGGATTTAGAAACACCATTCATAAATAAATATGTTGAAGATTCTATACTAAAAAATGTTGGCAGTGAGGCCTTAAGTGGTTTATAAGGTTACAAGAGCCAAGCCATTTGAAAATCCATTTAGAGATTTCAAAGGCGAGGTCTATAAAAGATTAATAGACAATGAACTGGTTTGTAGCAGAGAATCTGAACAGATTAGAAAATATGTATATGTGTTTATTCAAAATGGCTACCCGATAGATCGAATGTCATGCGATTGTGGTAAATATGAAAGAAAACATTACGCATATTATTACGAGTGGGCATTAGATTATCGCCCATAAAAATGGTCTATTGCTAGACCATTTTTTGATAACAGGGCGAAAACGAACGTTTCAGTAAACATTTTAGCACAATATAAGGTACAATATTCCTAAAAAGGCATATATGAATATTGAAACTATTGAAGTTGGTAAGTTAAAACCACACCCACGAAACTACAAAGAACACCCAGAGCAACAGTTAGAACATATAATTAAATCAATAGAAGAACACGGCTTTTACAGAAACATTGTTGTTGCCAAAGATAATACAATATTGGCAGGTCATGGCGTTGTACAAGCTAGTAAATTAATGGGCAAAGAAAAAGTACCTGTCATAAGATTAGATATAGATTCAGATTCAACACAAGCATTAAAAGTTTTAACTTCAGATAACGAGATAGGGAATTTAGCCATGGTAGATGATAGACAATTAAGTGAAGTTTTAAAAGACATATTAGATGAAGAACTTGATTTAACTGGTACTGGTTTTAATGAAGATCAATTAAGTGCATTAATTTATACAACAAGAAATGCAGATGAAATACAAACAATAGATGAGGCAAATGAGTGGGTTGGTATAGCTGATTATGAAAACAAACCAGATTCGATCAAAGTTATGGTGCATTTCGATACAGAAGAAGATAGAGAAAACTTTATGCAACTGCTTGATAATCCGCATGTAAATTACAAAATGGGCAAGACATGGAAGATTTGGTACCCGGAAAGAGGCAACGAAGATCCAAGTTCGATAAGATTTGAGCATGGATAAACCAAAGTACCCAGTATATATAATTTCTAAAGGCAGAGCTGATGTAGGTTACACAGCCAATTTTATGTTAAAAGACAAAGTAGATTTTAAACTAGTGATCGAGCCACAAGAATTTAAAGAATACGCAAGATTCTATGATGAAAAATTATTAATGGTTACACCATTTAGCAATCTAGGTAAAGGCTCAATACCAGTTAGAAACTTTATATGGGAAGATTCAATAAAAAATGGTCATGAAAAACATTGGTGCTTTGATGACAACATACATAGCATTCGTTATCAATGGAACGGCAGAAGAATTAAATGCAATGGTAATCTAGGAATACATGCAGTTGAGAAATTTACTGATAGATATGAGAACATTGCAATTAGTGGCATGAATTACACTTTTTTTGTACCACCCGGAACACGCAAACCTTATTATCAGAATTGTAGAGTGTATAGCAATCTTCTCATAAGAAACGATGTAGATTTTAGGTGGCGAGGTAGATACAACGAAGATACAGATTTATGTTTACAGGCTCTTAGCAAAGATTGGTGTACTGTTCTTGTCAATGCTTTCATGATCGAAAAAAACGCAACAATGAGTATGAAAGGCGGAAATGCAACAGAGTTATATGTTGGCGACGGTAGGTTAAGAATGGCTAGAGAATTAAAAGAGGCTTGGCCTTATGTTGTAGAAGTAAAAAGAGTGTATGGAAGACCACAACACAGAATTAAATTTAATTGGCGACATTTCGATACACAGTTAAAGAGGCGAGATGATATTGATTGGGATAATATAGAGAAAGAAAAAATTAAAATGAAGATCAACAAAGTAAATGACATAAAAAGTAAAAAGCTTGAGAAAGATGTAGAAAATTATAATGGCTGATGTCTATGTTCGTGATTGTGATGAATGCCTTAAACCATATTGGAACGATAATAATTCAAGAGTTTGTCCAGATTGTGAATAAATTTCTGTTATTGTCATAATCTTAGATTAATATTAATTAGATAGCTTGGTGGGGGTATGTCCTTTCTCTAAAAGAATGCACCTACTACCCCCATTGAGCAAGAGAGGAAAGAAATGTTTGAACCGATAAGTGTTGCAGAGATTGCAGAAATGCTTGGTGTTACAAGACAAAAAGTGGCAAGTCTTAAACATCATGGCAAATTACCAGAGCCAAAAAAGATTCTTAAATGTGGACCATTATGGGACGCACAAGAGATAGCCGACTTTATAAATAAGGTTGGCATTACAGATAACAGGAGGAAAAAATGAGTCGATCAACTCAAATACAAATAAGCAAACCATGGAATAAAACCTTTGTTAAAAAAATTAATAAAGGTTTTGGCGATATTGATTATGTTGAACATACACAGGTTACACAAAAATTAATAGCCCTTATTCCTGATTTAGATATAAAAACAGGCGATATTGTTTACGATACAATAGAAGATGTAAACGGCGTATCAAGAAAATTTGTTACAGGTATGCGTGTGATCTTAACTGGAACAGTAGACGGCCATAAAATAACAAGAGAAGATTACGGCATGTGCGATAAGCCTTTCTTTCATGAAAACCCTAATAAAGTACAAAACAATGGACAGAGAATAAAAGAATGTATGTCCGACGGTATCAAAAGAGCGGCAATGCGTATGGGTGTTGGAATTGAATTATATGACACAGACGCATGGTTAAGTGGTTACTTAGAAAATCAAAAACCTAAATATCCAATGGTGCCTGATATGAATAAAGGCGTTAAAAATTTAGAAAAAACAAAAAACATTGAGGAGCAAATAGTCACTGAAGAGGAATAAAATACTGAAATGCAAATTGTTTCAGAGTTTTACTTTTCTATTGTACCAGAGTGGCTCATTGAATCTAATGTGTCCGACAATGCGTTAAGGGTATATTCCGCACTATACCGATTCGCAGATAAAGATGACGGCACATGTTGGCCTTCAATAGCCACTATTGGTGCAAAATGTAATAAATCTAGTTCATCAGTTAAAAGAGCAATAAAAGAATTAAAAGAACTTGGTGCAATAGAAGTCAAAGAAAGATATTTAGAAGATCAAGGGCAGACATCTAATCTTTATATTTTAAAATTAAACCCTGCTTTCAAATCTGATACCCCACCCCAGACCAAATCTGAACAGGGGGGTAGGTCAAATATGACACACAAACCAAAGTCATTTAACCAAAGTCATAATTACAAGACTGATTCAGATAAAGGAAAAATATATTTAGCTCTTTCTGAACATATGTACCAACCTAAAACCAAAAATGAAATATCAATATTTAATAAAGTTGCAAAAGATTTAGCAGAGATCGACGCAACTTCTGATGAGATAAAAGAAAGAATATATATTTATAAAAAGAAATGGCCGAAGATTACCCTAACGCCATTTGCATTATCTAAGAATTGGACATTGCTTGGTGAAATGTACGAGAAAGACAAACCACCTAAACAAAGAGATTGCGAGAAAGAGGGTCATGGTTGGGTTGATCTTGATGTAATATTACATTGTAGATTCTGCAAAGCAGAAAAAGTCAAAGAAGAATAGTAAACTATCAGTATGGCAAAAGAAATGGAAAATATAAACTGGGGTGCATTATCGGTTGCATTTTACCTTAGTAAATACCCCGAATTGAATAAATTAGATTTAGAAGAAGTACTGCCAATGGTAGATACACAGGGCGGACTTGCGTTTAAATATGAAAATGATTTGTATTTTATTGTATTAAATCTAAATAATGAATTTGAGGTGTCTGTGATAACTCATTTAAGAGACCTCTGCTACATAGAGCTACCAGACGCAGAAGACCTACTACATTTCTTAACCTCATTAGATAATGGGTATAAAATATATCAATAATATTTTAATCTAAGATTGACATATACTCTAAAATCGGCCTAATATTCTTATATAAGAAATAGAGAAAGGCAAAAAAATGTGCGAAGGTTGTAACAAAGAACTAACACAAGAAGAAATACATATTGCTAATTTTGGGTCATTGACCTCAACAATGCAACTCGATCTATGTAACGATTGTTATGTAGAGGGTGATTTTTTACCAAATGAGTAATCCAAACATACAGGGCAATTGTCAAGTAGAGAACTGCAATCGCCCACTTCATAGAAAAACTGGGCATATTCTATATAACGCAAACACAGATCAATATGAGGCAATCTGTCGGTATTGTTTCTTAGAAAACCCTAGTTATGGTAGAAAAACAAAAAAAGTCATACAAACAAATTAAAATTAGAGAAAGGTAAAAAATGACTGATATTAAAACAAACACGCGTAGAATAAAATATAAAAAGCCAGTAGATAGAAAGATAAATCACTACCCCGATTCACTTGAGGCAGTTGATCTTATTATTGAAAATCTACAAAAAGAAATAGACAAGAATACAGATAATAAAAAAATTGGCAGACAAGATTGGTCTGATTTTCAATTTGCTAGGTGGGACGCAAAAAGACATTTGTTAAAAGAACAAATGAAATGGTTGAAAGAATTACGCCATGATATTGAATTGGCTGACATTGAACACGATATGGCTATAGAGGGTACAGGTGGTTTCTAATGAAGTTTATTTGTAATGAATGTAAAAAAGAATCTACATGGCTAACAAATTCTAAATTACATATAGAGGGTGAGAAAGTTTGCGATTCATGTTGGAATAAAGAATTTGGCGAGACTGAAATAAGTATAAGGACGGTATCATATGCCTGATATTGTATTTATGGACATGGACGGTAACGAAATCCGCAAAGATATAAGCGACATTAATTCTTTAGATGATGTAAAAAAATCTTTTAAAGAACTAGACAAAAAGAGAAAGGACAAAAAAAATGGACAAATATAGTAACCCCGATGTATTTATTGTGTTTATTGCGTTTGCATTAATCATGACAATGGGTGCATTACTTGGGGAAGTAGCAGTATGGGTAGCCAAAAAACTTGGTTTTGAGTTTGAAGATCAAGAGTATGTAAATACAGATTTTTACCAAAGACTGCAAGACGGTGANGNACTTACNGCACAAAANATGTTTAGCAATGAGTGAAGAATTTGTAAATTATACATATCAAGCCAATGAAAATAAATTATTATGGCGACAGGTATTAGTTCAAAAGAATAAAAAGGCAAAAGAAGAAACATGTGTAGGTCAATTTGGTTTTTTGCCAACTGATGACGGTAAAAGTGCCGACATGGTATTTATTGTACACAAAGACAATGAACCCGAACATGCAATTGCAATACCTAAAGAGGTATTACAAACAGCATTAACAGAGGGTTGGTTTTTAAAAAGAGGTAACAATAGATGAGTTATGCCGATACGATACAACAGATATTATCGGACGGCAGGTGGCATTGTGTACTTGATCTAATCGCAGAAACTGGTTTATCAGCAAGAAATAGAATAAGTGAATTAAACAAAGAACATGAAGAAAAATACGCTAAGAAACGCTATATCGGTGAGAAATGTAAATTAGAATCTTGCCAACATAGATCAGAGTTATACATGTATAAATTAAACACTGGTGTTGTATCAGAAGAATTAGCATTTAGTAACCCTATTGTTGAAGATTTGGCTAGTAATCGTGAGAACGAAGAGTGGAACAATAAAACACCCGAAGAAAGACACGAATATATAAAGAATCTAAAGAAAAATTTTGGACTATGACTTGGGTTGATGATATTGATAAAAGAATTAAAAAATATAATAAAGACTTTAGAGATCGATTAGTCGTAGTAAAGGTAAAAAACAAAGAGATTGTAGGTAAAGAAGAACAATTACAATTCTTTTTACCTTACAATGAATCGCAAAACAAGAGATTTATTCAGAATTATATTAAAGATGAGTATAATAATAAGTACAAGTATATCAGTCACTATACTTGTAAGTATCACACTTAATTTACCCCTTAGTGTATACGCCCCCTAAATTGCAGCTCATAGGGGGTAAATATAATTTAATCTAAGATTGACAAGCAAAGAAATATTGGTCTAATATGGTTACATAAGATAGAGAAAGGCAAAACAATGAGTACAAGAGCTACAATAACTGCAAAAATGAAAGATGACACATGGGTTTCTTTCTACAAACATCACGACGGCTATATAAAAGGCGGTATTGGTGAGGCGTTAATGCAGTTTGTTACATATAACGATAAAAATAATGAATCATTTACAAGATCAAATTTTATTGAATTTGTAAATGAACTAAGACCAAACTTTGTATTTGATGCAAATAATGTAGAAAGAATTGCCAAAGGTAATAACCAAGAGCTAGAATCTTTTAAATTACATGGCGATACAGAATTTCACTATACATTTGATAGATTACATGGTAAAACATTTTTGTTTGTGCAGAGAAGAGACTGGGAAAATGGTGCTCAGAATGGTACTGAGAATACAAAAACTGGACATTGGACAGATTTTGCAGAAAAAGAACTAATTGGCGTTACTGGTGGACCATTTTTCGATCAAATATTAAATAAAATCTTTTAGATAAAAGAAACGCAAAAACCGAAAGCCCTGCATAATGTAGGGCTTTT
>FUFK010056910.1_pt1 | contig 46512 bp, 55 predicted proteins | sample 1021851 | NCBI WGS metagenome assembly FUFK01 (sample SAMEA51879418, study PRJEB19060) | metagenome
GGGACGGGTTCACGGCGCTCCCGGAAGGGCGTCACCCAGACCTGCGCACCAGATCGAAGGGAAGGCGTTCCCGCTAAAACGCGATGAACCTTTTTTTTGCCCGGCTTTGGCCCGAATACCCCATGACAGGGGCCGGACAGCGGACTAGTCTCTGCATTTCAGCACGGTGTGCGATTCCGCCACCGCTTTTTCGACCACGGGACCACGCAGCATGGCAAAACGCGGACGGGAACGGCGCCCCGCTTCCACCACCGGGCGCCTCTGGAAACTGACCGGCATGACGACGTCCATCGCCACCCGTGTCGCCTCGCATCAGGTGAAAGGGCTGTTTCAGTCGGAACAGGACCGCGCCACCAGCCGCGAAGCGCTGATGCGCCATATCGGCCAGGAAGTAGCCGCCACGCTCGGGCAAATGAAAGGCGCGGTGATGAAGGTCGGGCAGATCGCCTCGCAGATGCAGGACGTGCTGCCCCGCGAGATCAGCGAGCAGCTGGCGGTGCTGCAGAACGCCTCGGCGCCGATGCCCTTCCACGTGATCCGCCGGCAACTGGAGAAGGAGCTGGGCGGCCCGGTGGGCGACTACTTCCAGGTGTTCGACGAGGCGCCGTTCGCGGCCGCCTCCATCGGCCAGGTGCATCGGGCCACCACGCTGGCCGGCGACGACGTGGTGGTGAAAATTCAGTACCCGGCGGTCAAGGCCTCGATCGACTCGGACATGAAGCACCTCAAGCGCATCCTCAAACTGGGCAGCTTGCTGCGCGTCGACGAGCGCGCGCTGGACGCGGTGTTCAAGGAGATCCGCGCGCAGCTGGAAGAGGAACTCGATTACCTGCGCGAAGCGGACAACGTGCGCCTGTTCCAGGCGTTCCATGCCGAGGACGACGATGTGGTGATCCCCACCGTGTTCGCCGACCTGTCCGGCGCCACGGTACTGACGTTGAGTTTCGAGGGCGGCGTGCCCCTGGAGAACGTCAGCGACGCCAACGGCTTTGATCAGGCGTTGCGTAACCGGCTGGGCGAGCGGCTGTTCGATATTATCGGGCGGCAGATTTTCGAACTGCGCACCGTGCACTGCGATCCCCACCCGGGCAATTTCGCGTTCCGCACCGACGGCAGCATCGTGCTGTACGATTTCGGCGCGGTGAAACGGCTGCCGGAAGAAGACGTGCGCCTGATGGCCACCCTGGTGCGCGCCTCACTGGATGGGGACTGGCGGGCCCTGGACCGGGCCTTGCTGGCGATCGGCGCGCGGCGCAGCGACAGCGAGGTGTCCGACCGTCTCTACCAGGCCTGGGTGCCACTGCTGCTCAAGGCGTTCGCCGAAACCCCCTTCGACTTCGCCCAGGCCAGCCTGCACCAGGACGTGGTGCAGCAGGCTCGCCGCACGCCGCTGGAAGAGATGCTCAAGTTCCAGCCCAGTTCACGCACCTTGCTGGTACAGCGGGTGGTGGGCGGCCACTACTGGACCATGAAAAACCTGGGCGTGGCGACCGCTTTCCGGCCAAGACTGGAGAAGCTGCTGACCCGCGCCGGCTGACCGTTATCGCGGACAGCAAAACGCCGGCTTGCGCCGGCGTTGTCGGGGGCGGAGTAAGAGAGGATCAGAAAGCGGAGCGCAGGCCCACGCTGACCCCGGAGATTTCCTCCTCGTCCTGATCGTAATAGCGCATGTATTCCAGGTTGGCGCCCAGGGTGTCGGTGATATTGAAATCCAGGCCGGCGCCATAGGATTCGTCCTCGAACCGCTCGCTTTCGTCCGTGCTGACACCGGCCACGGTGTACTTAACGTCCGCTTTCATTTTGCTGTAGCCGCCGATCACATAGGGGTGGATCGAATCGGACAGCGGCGCGGAGAGTTTCAGGTAGCCGCCGTACATGTGGTCCATGTCGTACTCGAAGGTACCCAGGGGCGCGTTCTTGGAATCACCGTCAATACCGGTGCCGCCGCGCGCTTCCAACGCGATAAAATCATTGAACTCAAAGCCGGCCCGCAACGTGACGCCGTCCACCTTCAGGGTGTCCTCATCGACGTCGTCGTTGTCGTACTGAATCTGATTGTAGTTGGCGCCGATGTAGGGCCCGGCCGCGAAAGCGCCACCGGCCATCACCGAACAGGACAACACCATTGCACTACTCAGGATTCGGATCTTCATGTGCCTCTCCTTTGCGTTAGAAGTCAGTAATTTGAACATTGGCGCTTGGAGCCGTTCCTCCGGCCCGGTTAAATACGGTAAAAGGGCAGTGACGGAGTTCACGCTTTGCGAGGGGGAACACTAATGCAGGGAGCTTCATGGTTGGCGGGGCTCTGCTTTCTTCTTTTCGCGGGCACGGTGCAGGCTCTGGAATTGGGGAAGCAGCGCTCTGATTATCAGGCGTCACCGGACCTGCGCTGGCTGGAAGCCGCGCCCGGTGAACTGTCGCCCGAGCAGGCCCTGGAAGCATTGCGCAGCGGCAAGGGCCAGCGGCTGGGCAGCCGTTATCCGGCGATGGGGTTTCGGGAACAGGACCAGTGGTTCCTGCTAAGCCTGGACAACCAGTCCGACACCGGGCTCTGGTACCTGCGCGCCGGGCGGCCGCATCTGGATTATCTGGACCTGTATATCTATGACGCCGCGGGCACCCTGCTGCGCCACCAACGCAGCGGCGACCGGGTGCCCTTCGCGGAACGCCCCTTCCCTCATCACCAACTGGTTTTTCCGCTCGCCATTCCCCAGCAGGCGCAATGGTCGGTTCTGTTCCGAGCCCGTGGCGACAACGTGATCGACTTTCCCTTGTCGATTCGCGCCCCGGACGAATTCAACCAGCATGACGGCTACCTGAAGCTCAGCTACGGCTTTTATTTCGGCTCGGTACTGATCATGTGCCTGTTCAATTTGCTGATTTTTTTCTCCATCCGCGAGCCCAGTTATCTGCTTTACGTCCTCTATTTGGGCTTTTTCGGTTTGAACCTTTTCGCCCGCGAGGGGCTCGCCTATCAGTGGCTCTGGCCCGGCGCCAGCGAATGGAACCATCGCAGTTTGCCGGTACTGAATTTACTGACGCTGGCCTTTTCGATGTTTTTTTCCTGCTCGTTCCTGGAGCTCAAAAAAGCGGCCCCGGGGCTGAACCGCGTTCTCATGCTGGTGGGCCTGGCACTGATCGCGCTGGCCCCTTTCACCCTGCTCAACTTCACGTTTTTTATTCAGTTTTCTTCGGCGATTATTTTCCCCTGGCCGTTCATCGCCATCGCCCTGGCGATCTGGTCGATCCGCCAGGGTTACCAGCCGGCGCGCTTCTTCTTGCTGGCGTTCACCGCCGTGGGCCTGGCCTCGGTGATCTATATTCTAAAAACCTTCAACCTGATCGGCGGCAGCTGGTTGATCGAAAACGCGCTGCAGCTGGGCACCGTGACCGAGGCGCTGTTACTCTCCTTCGCGCTGGCCCACCGCATGACCACCCTGAAGTCGGAGAACGAGCGCATCCACAAGGAGGCCCAGGAAGCGCTGGAACGCCGCGTCGAGGAACGCACCCATGAACTGAACACGGCCCTCAGCGCCCGCAGCGAGTTCCTCGCGGTTATGAGCCATGAAATCCGCACGCCGCTCAACGGCATTATCGGCACCGTGGATATGTTGCGGGATTCAGATCTGGACGAGGCGCAGCGGCGCCAGCTGCATGTGATTGAGCAGTCCGGCAACACCTTGCTGGATTTGATCAATGACGTGCTGGACTACTCCCGGCTGGACGCGGGCAAGATGCCCATCGAGCAGACCGGGCTGGATCTGCCGGCGCTGATCGGCGAATGCGTGGCGCTGTTCGAGCACCGCGCCCGCCTCAACGCCAACGCCCTGAGCGAGAACCTGGACCCGGATCTCGGTGAGTACTGCGTCGGCGATCCGGTGCGGCTGCGCCAGATCCTGGTCAACCTGATCAGCAACGCGGTCAAATTCACCGAGAACGGCCGCATCCAGGTCTCCGCGCGGCGGGACGAGGCCAACCGGGACTATGTCCTGTTCGAAATCACCGACACCGGCATCGGCATTCCCGCCGACCAGCAGTCGCGGTTGTTCGACTATTTCCACCAGGGCGATCAGACCAGCCGGCGCCGCTACGGCGGCACCGGCCTGGGGCTGGCGATCTGCCGGCAGCTGGCGGAAATCATGGGCGGTGAGATCGGCTTCCAGAGCAGCGAGGCGGGCGGCTCTTGTTTCTGGGTGCGGCTACCGCTTCCCGCCGGCAAGGCCCAGGCGGAGGCCGCGGTGCCGGAGCAGGAACGCCCCGCCAGCGTGGTCGGCGCCCGGCTGCTGATTGTCGACGACAACCACATCAACCTGCTGGTGGCCGAAGGGCTGTGCCGCAAGCTCGGCCACCAGTGCGAAACCGCGGAAAGCGGCGCCGAAGCGCTGGCGGTATTGCTGTCGCGGCCGGCGCAGTTCGATCTTATTCTGATGGATTGCGAGATGCCGGACATGGACGGCTTCGAAACCACCCGCGCGATTCAGGGCCTGCAGCGTCAGGGCCGTCTGCCGGTGATCCCGGTGATCGCCCTGACCGCCCACGCGGTGCCGGACAAGATCGCCGCCTGCCACGACGCCGGCATGATCGGGCATATCGCCAAGCCGGTGAACCTGCGCCGCTTGGACGAGGCCCTCAGCGGTGCATTGAGGGGCATGGCGAACAGCCGCTAGACGCTTTTCAGCAGATAGTCGGTGAAGCGGCTCAGGTCATTGAGCGAAGCGCAGCGCCGCGCGGCGCGGCAATAGGGTTGGTAGCGGGCCATGATGGCATCGCCGCTGTTCCAGCGCGAAGGCGGCTCCGGATTCAGCCAGAACACCTGTTTGGCACGGCGCGACACTTCGGCCAGATGTTGCTCACCGGCGGGGAGATCGTTGTTACGCGCATCGCCCAGAATGATCACGGTGGTGTGGCGGTCGATCTCGGACCCGCACAGCGCCACGAATTCCTCGAACATGGTGCCGTAGTCGGTGCCGCTGCCGGACACCCGGTCGAGAATCCGGCCCACCGCCACGTCCGGCGGATAGCGGTCGAAATCATCGGTGACCTCGTCGAAGCGGGCGGCGAACGCAAAGCTGCGCACCCGCGGCAGCACATCGGTCATCGCGTAGAGGAACTGCAACAGAAACCGGGCGGCGTCCCGCACCGAGCTGGAGACATCGCAGATCACCAGCACCTTGGATTTCAGCCGGCGCTTCTGGCGCCAGTGCAGCTGCACCGGCACGGCGTTATAGCGCAGGCTGGACGCCAGGGTGCGGCGCGCATCCAGGGTGCCGCGCTTGGCTTTTTTCTGGCGCCGCTGATGGAGGCTGGCGAGCCGGCGCGCCATGCGCCGCACCAGGGTCTGCACCTGTTTGAACTCACGCAGATCGCGGAACGGGGCCGCGCGCATGGTATGTTCGCGCAGGGCGCGTCCATGGGCGCGCCCGTGCAAATTGAACTGCCGCCGCACATGGCGCACCGCCAGCTCGCGAACCTGCTGGCGCCACTCACGCAGCTCGCCGGCACGGCGCTGGTCGGCACCGCGCGGTGAAGCGTCCAGCCGCAGGATCTCATCGTCCACCGCGCCCATGCCCATGTTCATCAACAGCCGGCGGGCGTAAAGACCCTGCTGGGTGATCACCTGCATATCGGTGAAGTCCATCTCGCCGGCGTTGCGTGCCAGGGTCTGCTCCAGCTGCCCCGCGTCCTGCACCACCAGCTCCGCGGCCTGCTCGGACAGGCCCTGCCCTTCCTGGGGCGAGAGCGGTTCGCCGCCCTCGTCGTGATCGCCGGCGTCCTCGTCCTCGGCGGATTCAAACTGGAAAAACGCCTCGAAACAGGCGTCGAAGTCCGGGCGCTCCTGCTGGCTTTTCACCAGGGTGAGCGCCAGGGTCTCGCGGAACTGGTCGCGGGGGTGGTAGCCGATCAGGGCGGCGGCGCGGAACGCTTCTTCCGCCTCCGTGGGCGAAACGCGCACGCCCGCGCCGCGCAGGGCGCGGACGAACTCATGCAAACGGCGGTCGGCCATGGTGACGCCTCAGGCGGAACGGGGTTTACGGAACCAGTGCGGCAGCAGGTCGCGGGCCAGCGCCACGTCCTGCTCGTTCTTGAGCACCAGCGCCAGGGTCTGCTCCACCAGCTCCGGCTCAAGGGTGTCCGCGTGCAGCAGCACCAGGGCGCGCGCCCAGTCCAGGGTTTCCGAGATCGCCGGCAGCTTCTTCATGTCCTGCTCGCGCAGGTGCTGGATGAACGCCACCAGCTGATCGCGCAGCTGCTCGCCCAGCTCCGGCACGCGCTCGGCCAGAATGCGGCGCTCCAGGGCGGCGTCGGGATAGGGAATATAGAGATGCAGACAGCGCCGCTTGAGCGCGTCGGAGAGCTCCCGCTGGTCGTTACTGGTGAGGAACACCAGCGGCTGATGCCGGGCCTTCACGGTGCCCATCTCCGGGATCGAAATCTGGAAATCGGAAAGCAGCTCGAGCAGAAAGGCTTCGAATTCCTGATCCGCCTTGTCGATCTCATCGATCAACAGCACCACGGGTTCGTCGGCGCGCAGGGCGCGCAGCAGCGGCCGCGGCTCGAGGAAGGTGTCGCTGTAGAAGGCATCGCCGAGATCGCCGAGCCGTTCCATGCTCTGCTCGAGGCTGTCGGTGTCCGCCAGCATCCCGCTGAGCTTGTCACGCAGCAACTGGGTGTAGAGCAGCTGCTTGCCGTACTTCCACTCGTACAGCGCGCGGCTTTCGTCCAGACCTTCGTAGCACTGCAGGCGGATCAGCGGCGCTTCCAGGAAGGCGGAGGCGGCTTTCGCCAGTTCCGTCTTGCCCACCCCGGGCGGGCCCTCCACCAGTACCGGCTTGTGCAGCTGCGCCGCCAGATAGACCGCCAGGGCGGTGCGCTGGTCGCAGATGTAGCCTTGCCCGGCGAAGCTGGAGATAACGTCGTCGAGGGAATCGATTCGGGTTTTCATGATGGGTCAGGCTCCCGGCCGCCGGCGCCCGGCTCAGTGCAGGGTGGTGCCTTCGGCCACTTCCACGGCGGGCGGTTCCACCACCGGCTCGCCGTCTTCGTCGGTAACGTCAAAGCGCATGGAATGCACTTCGCCGTCTATCATGTCGGGAATCCGGTCCAGGAAAGCGTCCAGGTGATCGGAATCGAAGTGACGCTCCAGATCGTCCAGGGTCTGCCATTGCTGCCACAGCATGATCACCCTGGGGGTGTCCGCCTTGACGTACACCTCGTAGGACACACAGCCATGTTCAGCGCGGGCCTGGGTGGCCAGCTCCTGGGCCAGTGCCACGGCGCTGTCGCGCAACGTATCACGGACCGGAATCACACCTTTTACGATGACCATATTGCCCCGGGGGTAGGAAAATAGCCGACCAGTATAACACGAACGGCCCTCTTCCTCACCCCGGTGCGCGGCCGGACAGCGCCTAGAGCGCCGTCTTGAAGGCCACCGAATCCGCCAGCGGGGCCCGCCCCACGCGGGTCCGGTTGGCCGCCACGTCCGGATCCTCATAGCCGAAACTGATGCCCACCAGGATGGCGGTGGACGCCGGCTCGCCGAAGATCTCGCGCACGTCATTGGGGAAGTAGCGCATGCTGCCCTGGGCGCAGGATCCGACGCCGTAAGCGGTCATCGCCAGCATCAGGGACTGGATGTACATGCCCACGTCCAGCGCCACGGTGGGGCCGAATTCCCGCTCCATGCCGATNAACACCACATGGGGCGCGTCGAACAGCTCGAAGTTTCGCAANTGCGCGCGCATGCNNCCGGGNTTGTNGTCCCGGGCGATGCCCATGTTGTTGTACAGCTCCACCGCGCAATCCACCTGCCGTTGCCGNTAGACNCCGCTGAATTTGCCGGCGTTGGGCTCGAAGTCCGGCTCCATNGGCACGCCGGCGGTGACTTTCTCCACCATCCGGCGGCGCAATTCGTCGCGCACCTCGCCGGAGGCCACGAACACCTTCCAGGGCTGNATNTTGCAGTTGGANGGCGCCAGCTGGGCGAGTTCGAANATTGCCTTGAGGGTNTCTTCCGGCACCGGCTTATCCAGGAAGCCGCGCACTGAGCGACGCGAACGGAGGGCGTCGGCCAGGGACNGGGTTTCAGCGCTCATGAACCTACCTTCTAATTATGGAATAGCNTTCCATCNTAGCGCCTGNCGNCNGGGATTTCGATCCTTACGGCTACAACCGGTCCCCGGCGGCCCAACAGCGCCCGCCCAGAGCGATGATTTCCACCTGGTCGCCGGCGTTCCCGGCCAGCTCGCGCCGCCGCGCCGGCGACACATCCAGCATCGCGATGCCGAGGCCGAACATCACCGCGATGGCCGCCTCCGCCTCCCGCTGGGCGGGCACCGGCGGGCGGTCCTGGGCGGCCACCGCCTCGCGCACGTCCTCGGCGAGCTCATTGACCATCAGCTGCAACTCGCCGTGGATGCGCCGACGATAACTGGCGCGCCGGCCCAGGCGCTGCTGCACCAGCAGCCGGAATTCGTTCTCATAGTCCTGTTGAAAGCGCACGAAGCGGGCCACCAGCTCCCGCACCGCGCGGGCCGCGCCCACCTCGATCATGCTGCGCCGTCCCTCCGCCATGGAGGAGCGCAGGTGAAAACAGGCCCGGTCGATCAGCGCCAGACCCAGGGCCTCCATATCCGGAAAGTGGTTGTACAGGGAGGTGGCGGCCAGCCCCGCCTCNCGGGCCACCTCGCGCAGCCCNAGNCTGTCCAGGCCNCGNCCGTCGGCCATCAAACGGCCGGCGGCGTCCAGGATCCGCTCGCGGGTCTGCTTNTTTTGNTGCTGCCGGGCACCTTCGCTCATNTNACGAACACTCGTTAGTTCAGAGGCCTTGCATATAGCCACAGAAAACANCCCNAGCGCAAGCGATCAAAAACCNTTTGACTAACAACTGTTCATANAACAGAATGCCGAACACTTGTTAGTTGTAACGGGNNNAAAAGGGCGTCAACACTGGCCCTTTAGGCGTTGGCGGCGCATTATCNAACGGTCGCCANATTCAAGAACAANACCNGGTGCCGGCNCGGCCGTGGCCACCAGNGATGACAGCAAAGGGGTTTTCGCATGAANTACTTCGTTACCGGCGCGACCGGTTTCATTGGCCGCTTCTTGGTGGCGCGTTTGCTCAAGCGCGAAGGTGCCCGGGTGTTCGCNCTGGTGCGGCCCGGTTCGGAATACAAGCTGGACGCCATGCGCCGGCGGCTGTGCGTGGAAGAGAGCCGNCTGGTGCCGATNACCGGGGACCTGACCAAGAAGCTGCTCGGTGTCAGCAAGCGCGACCAGGACGATCTGGTGGGCCAGATCGACCACTTCTTCCATCTCGCCGCCATCTATGACCTGAGCGCNGATGAAAACACCCAGCGCTACATCAACATCGAGGGCACCCGGCAAACGCTGAAACTGGCCGAGAAGGTCAACGCCAAGGCGTTCCACCATGTGTCTTCCGTGGCCGCCGCCGGGCTTTACGAGGGCACCTTCAGCGAGGANATGTTCGAGGAAGCCGGCGAACTGAACGACCCCTANCTGCTCACCAAGCACGANTCGGAAGCNCTGGTGCGCCAGGANAGCCGCATCCCCTGGCGGATCTACCGGCCGTCNCTGGTGGTCGGCCACTCCCAGACCGGCGAGATGGACAAGATCGACGGCCCCTACTACTTCTTCAAGCTGATTCAGAAGCTCAAGGACTTCCTGCCCAACTGGATCCCGCTGATCGGCGTGGAGAGCGGCCACTTCAACATCGTGCCGGTGGACTTCGTGGCCGACGCGCTGGATCACATCGCCCACCAGGAGGAAGGCAACGGCCAGTGCTTCCACCTCACCGCCGACCGCAGCTACAACCTGGGNGANGTGATGGACATCATCGCCAGCGCCGCCCAGGCGCCGCGCATGCCGGTGCGCATCGACCAGCGNATGTTCGACGCGGTGCCCGGNTTCGTGCGCCGCGGGGTCAGCGCCATGACGCCCCGNTTGCTGATCAATCAGGCGATGGAGAACCTGGANATTCCGCCGTCGCTGATCAANTTCCTGACCTTCCCCACCGANTACGACAACCGCCGCGCCGCCGCNGCGCTGGAAGGCAGCGGCATCGAGGTNCCGGAGCTGGAAAGCTATGTGCAGCAGCTGTGGGANTTCTGGGAAAACCANCTGGACCCGGANCGCGACGAGCGCGAGGACGAACTGCAGCCNCTGCCCTCCCTGCCGGAGCGCGCCGAAGACAAGATCGTGATGATCACCGGCGCCACCTCCGGGATCGGCAAGGCCTCGGCCCTCAAGCTGGCNCGCGCCGGCGCCACCGTGCTGGTGGTGGCNCGCACCCCGGANAAGCTGGAAGAGACCCTCCATGAGATCAAGCAGGTGGGCGGCAATGCCCGCGCCTACCGCTGCGACGTGTCCAATCTGGAAGCGGTGGACGANCTGGTCGANCAGGTNCTGGCCGANTACGGCCGGGTGGANATCCTGGTCAACAACGCCGGCCANTCGATCCGCCGCTCGGTGGTGCACTCGTTCCAGCGTTTTCACGATTTCGAACGCACCATGCAGCTCAACTACTTCGGTTCGCTGCGGCTGATCATGCGGCTGATGCCGGGCATGATCGAGCGGGGCTTCGGCCATGTGATCAACATCTCCAGCATCGGCGTGCTGACCAACGCNCCNCGCTTCTCCGCCTATGTGGCGTCCAAGGCGGCGCTGGATTCNTTCACNCGCTGCGCNGCCAGCGAGATGGCGCACCNGGGGATNCATTTCACCACCATCAACATGCCGCTGGTGCGCACGCCGATGATCGCGCCCACCAAGCTCTACAACCATGTGCCGACNATCAGCCCCAACCAGGCGGCGGACATGATCTGCGACGCCATCGTGCGGCGCCCCAAGCGCATNGCCACCAGCCTNGGCATCATGGGCCAGGTGATGCACTTCCTGACNCCCAAGGTCACCGAAACGATCATGAACACCGGCTACAAGATCTTCTCGGACTCCGCCGCCGCCATGGGCGGCAAGGAAAAAACGCCGAAGAAAATCAGCCGCGAACAGGCCGCCTTCTCCCGNCTGTTCAAGGGGATTCACTGGTAAGCCGGCNACNCNGGGCCGCCGGGCAACGGCGGTCATTGATCAAACGCTTGTTTGAATGCAATCTTAGGAGGTCTTCCATCTTNGTGGGGTGCCTCCAATGAACGACATCGAATGGCAGCGGCCGGACCTCCGGCCGCATATCAAACGCATCTCCGCCGCCGCCGGCTGGCGCTGGCGGCAGCGTTTCTCCCCCCGTGGCGCGCTGCGCCGCCGCGTCGCCGGCCAGGTGGTTCTGATCACCGGNGCCAGNTCCGGCATCGGCGCCGGGCTCAGCCACCGCCTGGCCCGCGCCGGCGCCACCGTCCTTCTGGTGGCCCGCTCCCTCGANAAACTGCAGGACACCGTGGACGANATCCNNGCCGACGGTGGCCGCGCCCACGCNTACCGCTGTGACCTGGCCGACCTCGACAGCTGCGACCGGCTCTGNGAGCAGGTGCTCGCNGANCACGGCGGCGTGGATATTCTGGTCAACAACGCCGGCCGCTCGATCCGCCGCTCGGTGATGCACAGCCTGGACCGCTTCCACGACTACCAGCGCACCATGCAGCTGAANTATTTCGGCGCCATCCGCCTGGCGATGAACCTGATNCCCGCCATGCAGGCNCGCGGCCAGGGGCATGTGATCAANGTNTCCACCATGGGCGTGCAGAGCGCCCCGGCGCGCTTCTCCGCCTACCTGGGCTCCAAATCGGCGCTGGANGGCTGGACCCTGGCGGCCCAGAACGAGCTGGTGCACACCGGCGTNGAATTCACCCTGATGAANTATCCGCTGGTGCGCACGCCGATGATCGCGCCCACCGCCATNTACCGCTACGTGCCGGCGATGAGNGANGAGCGCGCCGTGGACTGGCTGTGCGAGGCGATCGTCACCCGCCCGAAACGCAAGGTGCCGGCGTTCGGGCTGGCNTCCCAGGTGATGTACCAGNTNCTGCCGAANACCTCCGAGNTGATCGTCAACACCAGCTTCCAGCTGCTGCGCGACAAGCNNCGCTGANCCGGGAAAGGGCAAAAAAAAGCCCCGCCGAAGCGGGGCCGCAGACCGGGGTGACCCGGAAGCATACGCAGCGGGGCGTGACGCCCCGAAGCCATAATGCCCAAAGCCGGGCCCGCCGCTNTTGATCCAGATCAGATAGCNGGCANCCCAGGCNCGCTTGACCCGGCCCGCAGGGTGCCACTGTGGTCCGGGTCAAGCGCGGCACCGGGGAAGGCCCCACACTGCCGGCATGGCTGACCAAACCGCTCTCACCCGCAACCCCACCGCCCGGGCGCTGACCGCGTCNCTGTTNCCCGCCGGCCGGNNNCTGCCGGCNGCGGANGCCGAGGCGCTGCTCACCCGTGTCGGCGAGCATGCTTTGCTGGCGCGGGCGCTGCGGCTCGGGCTGCTGTGGCTGGACGCCCGCCACCTGCTCCGCCATGGCCGGCGTTTCCACCGTGGCGACNCGCCCCACCGGGCCCGTTTTCTCGANCGGCTGNCNCGCACNCCGGTGTCCGGNAANCTNNTGCGCGCCGTGAGCCTGCCGCTCAAGGCGCACTANGTNTTTGACCGCGACGTGGAAGCGCGCACCGGCTGCCGGCCACCGGTGCAGGTGCCCAGCCAGGTGGANCATTTCCGCTGGCAGCAGCAGATCACCGCCGCCGGGGATTGCGNCGAGGATATNGANCTGGAAGCGGANGTGGTGGTGATCGGCAGCGGCGCCGGNGGCGCGNCGGCCGCCTACGAGCTGGCCAGCCGCGGCCTGGCCGTGGTGATCGTGGAAGANGGCCAGTACTACGACCGCTCCCANTTCANCGGCCGGCTCACCGAGGTGATTCCCAANCTGTANCGGGCGCTGGGCAGCAACTGCGCCACCGGCAACGCCATNATTCCGGTGCCGGTGGGNCGNAACGTGGGCGGNACCACCACCATNAANTCCGGCACCTGCATGCGCACNCCGGAGGAGGTACTGGCCGACTGGCAGGCCCGCGGGCTGGGCGACTTCAGNGCCGANGCGATGACNCCCTGGTTCGAACAGGTGGAAGAGGTGCTCAAGGTGCAGGCCGCCAAACCCGAACACGTGGGGGCCATCGGNGACGTCATNGATCGCGGCGCCGAGGCGCTGGGGTTCCNGCAGCGCCACCCGCTNAACCGNAACGCCGAGGGCTGCGACGGCCAGGGGCTGTGCCAGTTCGGCTGCCCCACGGACGCCAAGCAGTCCACCAACGTGAGCTACATACCCCGGGCGCTGGACCGCGGNGCNTTCNTGTTNTCCGGGTTCCGGGCGGANCGCCTGCACTGGCANGGNGANCGGGTCACCGGNATGACCGCCCGGGGCCGCAANCGGGACGGCCGTTCGNTCCGNTTAACGGTGAAAAGCCGNGCCGTGGTGGCCGCCATGGGGACCTTCTTTACNCCGCTGTTNNTGCGTGACCAGGGCATCCGCAACCGCCATCTGGGCCGCCACCTCACCCTGCACCCGGCCGGCGTGGTCAACGCGATTTTCCCGGACCGGGACTTCGCCAACAGCCGCAGCATTCCGCAGGGCTTCGGCGTCACCGANTGGGGCAAGCAGGGTTTGATGTTCGAAGGCGGCAGCGTGCCCCTGGCGGGACACAGCCTGCTGAACAACCTNTACGGCGAGGACTGGGTGCGCTTCACCGAGGACTACCAGCAGACCGCCTACTTCGGCTTTATGATCCGCGACACCTCCCAGGGGCGCGTGCGGCGNGGGCCCCACCGGGACTGGCCGCTGATCCGCTACCGCATGAANGACCGGGACTTCGCGCAGTTTCTGCGCGGCGTGGACACGCTGGCGCGCATCTACTTCGCCGCCGGNGCCCGCGAGGTTCTGGTGCCGGGCCTGGACGGCCTTCAGCGCCTGCATAGCGTGGCGGAGCTGGAGCGCTTTCTGGCCGGCCCGCTCAAACCCCGCGACTTTCTGATCACCGCCTATCACCCGCTGGGCACCGCGCGCCTGGGGCGGGACCCGGACGACGGCGTCTGCGATGCGCAGCACCGGGTCCATGGCCGCCAGGGCCTCTATGTCATGGACGGGTCGGCGGTGCCTTCCAGCCTGGGCGCCAACCCCCAGGTCACCATCATGGCCCTGGCCGGCCGGGCCGCGGCCCGGTTGGCCGACCATCTACAGGAGCACCAAGCATGACACTGGGACTACTACTCAAGGAATCCATGAGCGGCTGGCTGGCTCTGGAGAGCGACGGCGTGGAGCGTCCGTTCAGCTTTACGATTCGCGCTTTCACCACGCGCATCTTCAGCCTCGGCGCGCCGCGCTATTTTCGCGGCACCGCGCGCCTCGGCGATCATCAATGCCCCTGCGAGGGCGAATTGAGAATCCGCTTGAGCGGGCCCCGTTACTGGCTGCGCTTCCGTCACCCGGAGCTGGGCGAGCTCTACGCCGAGGGACAAAAGCAATACGGTCAGGGCGGCTGGATTCAATCCCTGATCACCTGCCCGCTCACGGTCTACCAGGCGGACCGGCCGGTGGGCAAAGCCCGGGTGGCGTACCGGGACAGCATGCTGGCGTTCCCCTTCAAGGCCCTGCGGCTGGTGGACGAGCGCCACGCGTATCAGGATGCGGCATCATGATCCCGTTCCACGGCAACCAGTACCCGGGCCAGGGCGGGCACTACGAATCCTGGTTCGTGCGCGCCAACGCCCCCTACCGCCGGCGCGCGCTGTGGATACGCTATACCCAGTTCATCGCCGCCGACGGCGGGCGGCGCCTCGGCGAGATCTGGGCGGTCTGGTTCGACGGCGAACGCCAGGTGGCGGTGAAGGAAGAGTTTCCTCTGGCGCACTGTCTGGTGGCCGCCGACCGCCTGGCGGTGGAGATCGGCGACAACCGGCTGGAACCGGGCAAGCTGCACGGCGGCGCCTCGCTCAACGGCCACCGCATCGAGTGGGATCTGCGCTACCAGGGCGGCCAGGAGCCGCTGCTGTTGTTGCCGGAAGACCGCTACCGGGCCGGCTTTCCCAAGGCCAAGTCGCTGGTCAGCCGGCCGGCGGTGCGCGTGTCCGGCCAGGTTCGGGTGGATGGCGACGCCATGCAGCTGGAACACTGGCCAGGCAGCGAAAACCATAATTGGGGAAAGCGCCACACCGACCAGTACGCCTGGGGCCAGGTGGCCGCCTTCGACGGCCGCCCGGACGCCTTTCTCGAGTGCGCCACGGCACGGGTCTGGTTCGGGCCCGTGCCCACGCCCTGGCTGAGTCTGGCGGTGCTGCGGCTGGACGGGCGGACTTACGCTTTCAACCGGGTCGGCCAGGCGCTGCGCTCACGGGGCCGCTACCGGTTCTTCCAGTGGCGGCTCGAGTGCCGTGCCGGTGACAACCAACTGCGGGTGGACATCGACGCGCCGCGCGAGGCCTTCACCGCCCTCACCTACTACAACCCGCCGGGCGGCAATAAAACTTGTCTTAATAGTAAACTGGCCCGCGCGCGGGTGTCGGTGATCCGCTCGGGCCATGAGGAGGTGTTGCACAGCGAGCACGGCGCCGCTTTCGAGATTCTCACCGACCGCGACGATCATGGCGTGCCGATCAGCGTCTAGGCGAGATCTCTTCCAGGAAACCGAGGATTTCCCGGTTCACCTCGGAGGCCTGCTCCATTTGAATCCAGTGGCCGCACTGGTCGAGCACCACGGTGCGCAGGTCCGGCACATAGTCGGGCATGCGCGTCAGGGCTTTTTGCCCGAACAGCAGCACCGGGTCCTGCATGCCGCCGAGAAACAGGACCGGCGCCGTGATGGTCCAGTTGTCGTCGTCGCGGCTCTCTTCCCAGGACGCGTCCATGGCCCGGTACCAGTTCAGGGCACCGGTGAAGCCGGTCTTTTCAAAGCGGGCCACGTAGTAGGCGAGATCCTCGTCGCGCATCCAGCGCGGCGGCGAAGGCGGCGGTTGCATGGCCTGCAACACGCCGGTGCTGTCCGGCGCCACGGAAAAATCCTCGATGCCATCCGCGGAGAGGCTGTGGAACATGCGCCGCAGGCTGTCCTCCACATCGGCTTCCAGCTCCTGCTCCGGGGCTTGCGGGCGCTGGAAGTAGAGCATGTAGAAGAAGTGATCGCGGAACAGGTCGCGCATCGCTTCGGTGGGCGGCTTCGGCGACGGGCCGCCGTACGGCACCGACAGCCCCACCACGGCGGCGACCCGCTCCGGATGGCGGCGGGCCACCTGCCAGGCCAGGGCGCAGCCCCAGTCGTGGCCGATCAGCACCGCTTGGTCGGCGCCCAGAGCATCGATCAACGCCACCACGTCGGCCACCAGCCGGCTTTGCCGGTAGGCGTCCACCTCGGCGGGGCCGCCGGTTTCACCGTAGCCGCGCAGGTCCGGGGCCACCGCGTGGTACCCGGATTGCGCCAGCGCCGGCAGCTGATAACGCCAGGAGGCCCAGCATTCCGGGAAACCGTGCAGGCAAAGCACCAACGGCGCCCCGGGTTCGCCGGCCTCGGCGATGAAGAAGTCCATTCCATTGGCGGCCAGGCGCCGTTCGCGGATAAATGCCATGTCGTGTTCAGTCTTTGCGGATGGTGGTTAAACGTCTGGTTTCCCTCGGGCCAGTCTGGCAATGTGACACTGGATACTGTCCCTGACAAGAGCCTCAAGCTCCCATGCCCGCATCACCTGCCAACCAGCCGAAAGCTTCCTGGAAAGCGCGCTTTGACGCCTTGATCCAGCCCTATATTCCGGAATATTTCCCGGTGGCCTGGAAGATGGGTCTGTCGATCTCGGCGCTGATCCTGATCGGTATGACATTGCTGGCGTTCATTCTGCTTAACAATCAGCTGCAGCGTATGCGCGACCAGGCGGACAGCTTCGGCAACGCCATCGCCACCCAACTGGCGCATACCGCCCGCGAACCGCTGCTTGCCGAGGACCGCTTCCTGCTCAAGGTGCATATCAACAACCTGGTGCGCAGCGACAGCATCGCCGGCGCCGCGCTGTTCAACCGGGAGGGCCAGCCGATCGATCAGGCCGGGGTGCAACCGCCGGCCAGCGCCCCGTCCTCCACGGAAGTGCGCCGCTGGGGCGGGCTCGGGGAAAACGCCATGAGCACCTACTTCGCGCCGGTGCGCGTCAACGATAACCTGGCAGGATCGGTGGCGGTGACCCTGTCGGACCGCTCCATCACCCTGGCCCAGCGCGAGGTGCGCAACACCCTGATCACCGCCACCCTGGCGATGGGCGTGCTGGCGATCATCGCCTCCTTCCTGATCAGCCGGCGGCTGGCGCAGCCGATCCACAATCTGCTCGCCGCCACCAGCGCCATGCGCAAGGGCGACCTGCAATACCGCATCCAGGAACGCCGCAATGACGAGATCGGCCATCTGATCGAGGCCTACAACGGCATGGCCCACGGCATGCTGGAGAAAGACCAGGTGGAGCGCGTGCTGCAGCGTTTCGTGAGCCCTTCGGTGGCGCGCAAGATGATGGCCAACCTGGACCAGGTCACCCTAGGCGGGCGCGACGTCACCGCCACGGTGGTGTTCGCCGACATCGTCGGTTTTACCCGGCTCTCCGAAAGCCTGGCGCCGGAGGCGGTGGCGGACATGCTCAATGTCTACTTCGATGCCATCAGCGCCGCTTCCGACTTCTACCGGGGCACCATCGACAAGTACATGGGCGATTGCGCGATGATCGTATTCGGTGTGCCCGAGGAGGATTCCGAGCACCTTTTCCACGGCCTGTGCTGCGCGGTGATGATCCAGCGTCTGGTGACACGCCTCAATGAATACCGTGACGCGCGCGGCCTGACCACCGTGGAATTCCGCATTGGTATGAATTCCGGGGCGATGCTGGCCGGCAATCTCGGTTCCAGGGAACGCATGCAGTACACGGTGGTGGGCGACACGGTGAACCTGGCCTCGCGGCTGTCCAACATGGCCGGCGCCGGCGAGATCATCGCCGCCTCGGCGATCATGGAGGACCCGAACATCGGCTCCCGGGTGCGGGCCACGGAATATGGCGCCATGCGGGTGCGCGGCCGCCAGGAGCCGGTAGGCACTTTCCGGGTGGACGGCGTGCACGCCCTGTCGGAAACGCTGATGGAACAACGCATTGCCCAATTCCTTGCCGAAATCAGCGCGGAGGCCGACCGTGAATCCTCTTAAGCGGGGCACCTGGCGGGCGACGCTGGGCCTGGGGGCGGTATTGATACTGCCCGGCTGCGCCTCATTGCTGCCGTTCTCGGATCCCGCCGACCGGGTGGGTGACGCGCTGCAGGAGCACCGCTACCGGGACGCCCTGGACATCATCGACCGCACCGACCAGAGCCATCCCCAATACGGCCTGCTCACCGAGCAACGCCAGGGGGTGCTGCAGGCAAGCCGGGAATACCGCCAGGAAAGACTGGCCCTGGCCCGGGATCTGTCGGCCCGGGAAGACTGGGGGCAGGCGTATCAGCTGCTGGAGGATACCGGCGACCGCGTGGCGGAACCGGAACCGGTGAACTCTCTGCTGGCGCAATTGCGGGAGCGCGAGGCACGGGCGCTGCGCGAACGCCTTAACCAATGGTATCTGGCCCAGGCGAAGGCGCTGCTGGACACCGATGAGCTGGACCGGGACCTGGCCCACCATGATGACCGCCGGGCGGCGAGAATTCTGGATCAGCGCGCGCGGCTGCGCCAACAGGTGAGCGACGGCCTCACCGAACTGGGCGACGCCTACGCCGACCAGGCGCTGTGGCGCCAGGCACTGGTCTCACTGGAGATGGCACAACGGCTGACGCCGGACCGCAGCCAGCCGGCCTCCTTGAAACGCGCGCGCAAGACCCTCGACAGCGCCCGGGACCGGGCGCGGGACGCCCGCCAGGAAACCCGCTTCCAGCACGCTGAAGCGCTGATTTCACAGTATCAACAAACCGGCCGTCTGGAGGACCTGCTGGCCGCCCGCACTTACCTGGCGCAGCACGATGGCGGCTACCTGGACACCATGCGCGAGCAAGTGAAGCGCTGGTCGCGGGACCGCTTCGCCCGGACCATGGCCCAGGGGGAAGCGCTTTACGCCAAGGGCGAATACCGGGCCGCCCACCAGCTGTGGCAGCGGGTGGCCCCGCTGGACCCGGACAACGTGGAATTACAGAAAAAACTGGAGCGCAGCGAGCGGGTGATCAGAAACCTGGAGTCCCTGAACACCCCCTAGCGGCCGCCGGCTAGCACCAGGGCGGCCGGCACTGACCGGAGGGCCTGGCCTCCGTATCGGCCTGCGAGGCCGCTACGGTCGATTCCTCAACCGGCTGCGGGGCCGCTGGCGCGGGCGCCGGGGCCGGTTCAACCGGTTGTGGGGTCCGGGTGGCGGACGGCTCGCGGGCCTCGTCTTCCGCCTTGTCCGCGTCCTCATCACGGGCGGCGGGCGCCTCTTCCTGCCCGGGCACCACGCCCTCGGTATCGGTCACCGGCCCGGAGGTGGGCGGCGTGGCGGAATCCTCTTCGCGTTTTTCCTGCTGCGCCTTATAAGCCCGCTCGTAATCATCGGAAACCGGTGAACGCCCTTCGAACAGATTTTCCAGCTTCACCGGCAGCGGGAACTGAACCTCGCGCACCAGTTCGCCGTCATCGTTGACCCGGAACTGCATGGCGGTGACGCCCATGTATTTCTCGCGGGTCATGTCCACCAGCCGGTCGTTGTTCGCCAGCACCGTGGGCTTGATGAACACCATCAGATTACGTTTGACGTGGCTCTCGGAGGTGGAGCGGAACAGGAAGCCCAGCAGAGGGATATCACCGAGCAGCGGCACCTTGCGGACGGTCTCCTGAACGTCGTCGGAAATCAGGCCGCCGAGGGCGATGGTCTCACCGTCGTCCGCCAGCACCGTGGTGTTGAGCTGCCGCTTGGTGGTGACGATGTCCACCGCTTCACCGACTGAATCCTTCACCGCCGAGGTTTCCTGCTCAAGCTCCAGGCGGATGGTGTTCAACCCGGCCACATGGGGCGTCACCTTCAACGTCAGGCCCACATCCTCGCGCTGGATGGTGGTGAACGGGTTGGACACCCCGGACCCGGTGCTCGAGGCCTGCCCGGTCACGAACGGCACATTCTCGCCGACGATGATCGAGGCTTCCTGGTTATCCAGAGTGAGAATGCTGGGTGTCGACAGCAGATTGGTGTTGGTGGTGGACGCCAGCGCCTGCACCAACGCGCCCCACTCCAGATCGCCGTCGGCGTCGGTTTCACCGAAACCGGCGGCGATGCCGTCACCCAGAGTAATATTGGAAGGATCCTCGGTGATCACCGCCTGCAGCAGGGACTGCACACTGATGCCGGAGCCCCCGAAGTTCACCGCGCCGACCCCGTTTTCCAGGTCGCCGGCCAGGTACTGGAAGCCCAGGTTGTTGGCCTTGTCGCCGGTCACTTCAACGATGGCCGCCTCGATCAGGATCTGGGCGCGCCGCACGTCCAGCTGGCTGATCACCGATTGCAGTTCTTTCATCATTTCCGGCTCGGCGCGGATCACCAGAGCGTTAAGGGACTCATCCGACTGGATCGAGACCCGGCCTTCGCCATCGGAGGCACGCGAAGCAGAGGCGCCACCTTCATCACCACCCTGGCGAACCGCCGAGGCACCGGCGGCGAAGTTCTTCAGCAGTTCCGCCATTTTTTCCGAATCACCATGGCTGAGCCGGACCACCTGCACGCCACCGGCGGCGCTGGAGGGGCTGTCGAGCTGCTGGATCAGCGGCATCAGGCGCGCGCGGGTGCCGCGGTCGCCCTTGATGATCAAGCGGTTGGTGCGCTCATCGGCGACCATGGTGGCGCCGCCCTGAGCGCCCCGGCGGCGGTTGTTGGCGGCCGGATCCGAGGTGGTCAGTTCTTCGAGCAGGGACACCATGTTGCCGGCGAACGCGTGCTCCAGCTGCACGATTTCCACCTCGTCGCTTTCCGCGTTGTCGAGGCTGTTGATGATCGCGCGCATGCGCTGAATGTTGTCGGCGTGGTCGCTGATGATCAGCGCGTTGGCGGAGCCCACCGCCGCCAGATGGCCGTACTGCGGCACCAGCGGGCGCAGCACCGGCACCAGTTCCTCCACCGGAGAGTTGTCCACCGCGATCACCTGGGTGATCAGTTCCTCGCCGTCCACGCTGCCGGCGTTGGCGGTCAACGGCAGGTTGCTCTGCTTGGCGGTGGTGTTGGTGACGATCTTGATCACCCCGCCGGACGGCACCGCGGCGTAGCCGTGGACCTGAAGCACCGACAGGAACAACTCATAGACCTCATCGGAAGTGAGAGGCTGGTTGGAAATAACAGTCACGTCACGGGCGCGCACCCGCGGGTCGACGACAAAGTTCTTCCCGGTCATCTCCGCGACCTGGTTGATGAACGCCTGAATGTCCGCGTTGCGGATATTCACCGTCCAGTTCTTGCCATCGCCGGACTGCTCCACCTGAGCCTGCTGCTGGGCATGGGCGCCGAGAGCCAGGCTCAGCGTTAGCACTGCGATTATTGTTTTCAGGGCCGACTTCATAGGCTTCTCACGGTGGATAGTTCACGGTAAATTCCTGTTCGCCGCGCTGCACGACTATGGATGCGGCCTGGCTGTCCAGGTAGGACTGCAATGCCGCCAGATCACTCTCTTCATCGCCAAGCGGGTAGCCGTTCACCGAGACCACCACGTCCCCCTGATTCAGCCCCACTTGTTCAATCAACTGCTTCGGCGCCTGCTCGCCAATTCTGTAACCCTCGGTGCCGCTCTCACTGACCGGCTGCAGACCCAGCTGCCGGATCAACGCGGTGCGTTGCTGGGCCAGATCGGTTTGCGGGCTTGGCGCCTGCGTTTGTGGCGCCGGCTCGTTAACCTGCGTCACGCCACCGCCGGACAGCCCCTTGATCTCGTTCAGGCGCAGCGTTTCCAGACGCCCCTGCCGGCGCAGAATGACGCGGTCCGCGTAAATCTCTTCCAACTCAGCATTACCGGGAATCGCGTCACCAATATGAAACAGTTCCGCATCCTTGCCTTTTTCCGCGATGATCGCCGATGACCTGTCCCGGTCACGGGTCTGGAACAACCCCAGCAGCTCAAGACTCAGACGGGTGTCCGGCGCGTCCACCGGCCGGTCATCCAGGGCGTCGGGCTCCGCCTGGTAGACACCGAACAGGTTCCAGCTTTGCACCTGGGATGAGGAAATCGTCGACGTGCCCTGCCGGGAGCCGGCCACGGTCACCTGCTGGAGGTCCGATTCGGGCACGCTGTCCAGGGGGCCGTACCAGAGCATCCAGACGGTGCGGGCGATGACATAGGCGAGAAACACCACCAACAAAAGAGCCAGAATGGCGCGCAGCCAACGCTCCCCTTTTTGTCGGTTTCCCCTCCGGGCCCACTGAATCATAAAGCCATCAATCCTGTTTATCGTTATCCCGGCCCGCCGGCATCGAATCCCGAGTATAGAGAGCCGACCGTCCCTGGCCAATTTATACACGGTCTTTCCGACCGCTTGTTATGCAGAGGCGCTCAGCCTGGCCGCCCCAGGGTCAAAGGCCGGCGCATGCGAAAGACCACATCGGAAGGGTCCCCACCCTGGCTGACGCCCAGCAATTGCGGCCAGGCCCGGCGCACCTGCACGCTCAATGTCTTGTCTTCCAGGCTCGCCAGAACCAGCTGCTGCTGCTCGGGGCCGGTCACGGTAAGCCGGGGGCCGCTCTCCGACATCGTCAGCCGGCCGTCCAGGGGCGGCACACTGGCCGAGCCGTCGCGACCCCAGCTCACCGTGCCGCCGCTGTAATCAAGCGTCCCTTTGGCATCGACCACGTTCTTATCGGCGAGTTCCAAGACCAGCAGGGAAAGTGACACGGTACCATCGGCATCGCCTTGCGGCACCTGTCGGCTGACCATGGCCACCGGCACCTGCGCGCGCCACTGCTCCAGACGCCAGTCGCCCCAGGCGGCGCCCAGCCAGCCGCGCGCCTGCAACTCGCCGGCGGACAGGGACAAATCGACCCCGGGGGTCAGGCCGTGCCAATTCAGTTCCCAGCTCAGAAGACCCTGCTGATCACGCCAGCGCGCCCGGACGTCGGCGTCCCACCAGGGGCCGCGAGCGTCGGACAACACCAGCGGCGCGCCACCGGGACGCAACGCCGGCACTTTGTCGATCACCAGCGCCGCCGGCATCAGAGCCACTAAAAAAACCACCAGGCTGGCGACAAACACCGCCCCCAAAGCGAACCAGCGCATCACAGCCCCACGTTAGAACGGAATATCGTCGTCGAAATCATCGGCCGGGCCGCTGAAACCACCGCCCTGCTGGCCACCGGCCGGCTTGGCGCGTTGATCACCACCGCCCTGCTGACCCCCGCCCTGCTGACCATAGTCGTAGTCCTGGTTCTCGTAGCCGGTGGGCTGGCCGCCGCCCTGGTTCTGGTAGCCGCCGCCGTCACCGCCGCCGCCACGGCCGTCGAGCATCTGCATCTCATTGGCGACGATTTCCGTGGTGTAGCGGTCCTGGCCGTCCTGCCCCTGCCACTTGCGGGTGCGGATGGAACCTTCCACGTACACCTTGCTGCCCTTCTTGAGATACTCGCCGGCGATCTCGCCGAGCTTATTGAAGAACACCACCCGGTGCCATTCGGTGCGTTCCTGCTGCTGGCCGGTCTGCCGATCCTTCCAGGTTTCGCTGGTCGCCAAACGGATGTTGGTGACCGCGCCGCCGCTGGGCATGAACCGGGTTTCCGGGTCGGCGCCCAGGTTGCCGATCAGAATGACTTTATTGACGCCTCTCGCCATGGCTGTTCACTCCCTCTCTCTGTAACGGCCTATAACGGCACGTCTCTAAACGACTGATATATCAATGGGACAGCACCGGCGGTGCCGGTGCGGTAAAAGCAGATCGGTTATTGTGGCAGCTTTGGCCGCGCTTGAAACCCCCGACGGCGGCGCCCGCCCAAACCGTCAGGCCCGCGGTTCCTGAACTTCGGCGCTGAGCGCCGTGAGCGCGTCTTCATCCAACAACTTATTGTCCACTTTCAGCAGCGCCAGGCGCTGTTCGGCGACCACCACCGCCTCCAGTACGCCGGGCACCGAGCGCAACCGCGATGCGGCCTGATCCCAGTCCTGGGCGCTCGCCAGGCGGATCACACGATTGTCGAGCTTGGGCAATTCCCCCATGCCGCGCAAGTACAGCAGCCANCCCNCGGCGATAACGGCGCTGCCCATGAACACCGCCTCGGCGCCGACCCACTGATACAGGGCGCCGCCCAACTGGCCGCCGATAAACACCCCCAGGAACTGGCTGGTGGAGTAAACCCCCATGGCGGTACCGCGGGTGCCGGCGGGGGCGGCGCGGCCCACCAGCGAAGGCAACAGCGCCTCGAGCAGATTGAAGGCCATGAAATAAACGAACAGCGCCAGCACGAAGTGCCACAGTGTATGACCGGCCAGCGCCAGCAGAATTTCGGCGACGATCAGCAGGCCCACGGCCACGCGCTTGATGGGCATGGCGCCGCGACGCTCGGCGGCGATAATCAGAGGCACCATGGCCAGGAAGCCGCCCACCAGCACCACCAGATACAGCAGGCTGTGCTGCTCCAGCGACAGGCCGAGACGCTGCTTGAGCAGTTGCGGCAGTACCACGAACGACGCGGTCATGGTCATGTGCAGCACCAGGATGCCCACATCCAGACGGCGCAGCACCGGGTCGCCCAGCACGGTGCGGAAGCGCTGCGCGGCGGGCAGCGGCTCGCTGCTGCGCACCCTGGGCGAGGGTACCCAGACCGCCACCAGCATCGCCGCCAGCCCCAGCACCACGGTGAACCAGAACAGGCCGCTCAGCCCCAGCCAGCGGGCCAGCAGCGGCCCCAGGATCAGGGCGAGGATAAAGGAGGACCCCACCGCCATGCCGATCATCGCCATGGCGCGGGTGCGGCGCTGCTCGCTGACCACGTCGCCGATCAGCGCCATGATCACACTGGCGATGGCGCCGGCGCCCTGCAGCGCCCGGCCCAGGATGACGCCGTGGATGCTGTCGCTGAGCGCCGCCACCGCCCCGCCGATGACGAACAGCAGCAGGCCGATCAGCAACAGCGGGCGGCGGCCGAAGCGGTCCGACAGCATGCCGAAGGGAATCTGCAGCAGGGCCTGCATCAGGCCGTAGGCGCCGATGGCGGTGCCGATCAGCAGGGGGGTGGCCCCGTCCAATTCGGCGCCGTACACGGCGAACACCGGCAGGAGCATGAACAGCCCGAACATGCGCAGGGCGAAAATCGCTGCCAGGGAGCCGGTGGTGGTCAATTCAGTGCGCCGCAGCGCGGCCCGGGAAGCGTCCGTCATGATCCAACATCGGTGATACACAAAGGGATGGCGAGTGTACCAGATTCAATCCCGCGCCGGGTGACGATGGCCGGCTCCGGATGGAAATCCGCGTCTAAGCCGTTCCCCCCAGCGGCTATCGGGCAGACGTTCCCCGCGACCGCCGTATAATGGTAAATTGAACCCCCGCCAATGCGATGATAAATTGGCCCCTTGAATCAGTTTTTTTTCGTATCCCCTCGCGGGACACAACCTCCCGGTACACGGGACGCATCATGGACGAATTAATGGACACTCAAGAATCACAAAAGGTGTACGTGGTCGGCGGCCAGCATCTTCAGAACGCGCTGCTCACGGAGTTCCTCGACAAAGCGTCGATTACCGCCAGCGCGGTCAAGTCGGTGGACCAGGTCCACGAAGACGATCTGCGCGCCGTGGAGCAGAATCTGTTCCTGGTGGATTTCCATTCCGTGGATGTGAATGACGTCATCACCCGCCTGCTGGAAACGGACAAGCGTCTCGACAGCGAGATTCTGATCGGCGTGTTCAATGTCGATGACGACGATGACCTGTCGCGCCTGGCGGGCCTGCCGATGGTCAACGGCGGCTTTCAGCATGACTGCCCGCAGGGGCTGCTGACCAAGGGCATCAAGTCGATGTTCGAGGGCGAGCTGTGGTTCCCGCGTAAGGTGCTGCAGCAATACCTGGTGAAAAGCCGCGCCTTCAACAAGACCTTCGGCCGCAACGAGGTGAACCTTACCGACCGCGAGATCGAAGTGCTCAAGGTGATGGCCACCGGCGCCAAGAATTCGGAAATCGCCACGGTGCTCAACCTCAGCCCGCACACCATCAAGACCCACATCTACAACATCTTCAAGAAGATCAATGCCTCCAACCGCCTGCAGGCGGTGAACTGGGCGCAGGAAAACCTCTGATACCCCACCTGCCCGACGCCGGCAATCCGGCGTCAGGGCACCATCGTTCTTTCCCCCATCACGCTCTTTCCCCTATACTGCACTGTTCATTCTGACAGTAGCCAAGGGCACGCCATCTTATGGATACCATTCTGGTTCGGGGCGCTCGCACCCATAACCTGAAAAACGTGGACCTCGACATTCCCCGTGACAAGCTGGTGGTGATCACCGGACTTTCCGGGTCCGGGAAATCGTCGCTGGCGTTCGACACCCTCTACGCCGAAGGCCAGCGCCGTTACGTGGAGTCCCTGTCCACCTATGCCCGGCAATTCCTGTCGATGATGGAGAAGCCCGATGTGGACCACATCGAAGGGCTGAGCCCGGCGATCTCCATCGAGCAGAAATCCACCAGCCATAACCCGCGCTCCACGGTGGGCACCATCACCGAGATCTACGACTACCTGAGGTTGCTGTTCGCCCGGGTCGGCGAGCCGCGCTGCCCGCAGCACGAAGCCCCACTGGCCGCGCAGACCATCAGCCAGATGGTGGACCAGGTGCTGGCCATGGAAGAAGGCAGCAAGCTGATGCTGCTGGCCCCGGTGATCCGCGAGAAGAAAGGCGAGCACCTGCATCTGTTCGACGAGCTGCGCGCCCAGGGCTTTATCCGTGTCCGCGTGGACGGTCGTATCTACGATATGGACGACACCCCGGACCTGGACAAGAACAAGAAGCACACCATCGAAGTGGTGGTGGACCGCTTCAAGGTGCGCTCGGACCTGCAGAACCGGCTGGCGGAGTCCTTCGAGACCGCCCTCAACCTGGCCGACGATATCGCCATCATCGCCTCCATGGACGGCAAGCCCCTGGACGGTGACAGCGAGGAAATCACCTTCTCGGCGAAGTTCGCCTGCCCCCATTGCGGCTACTCGATTCCGGAGCTGGAGCCGCGCCTGTTCTCGTTCAACAACCCGGCGGGCGCCTGCCCCAGTTGCGACGGCCTGGGCGTGAAGCAGTTCTTCGACGAGGACAAGGTGATCACCAGCGAGGAGCTGTCCCTGGCGGAAGGCGCGATCCGCGGCTGGGACCGCCGCAATGTCTACTATTTCCAGATGCTCACCGCCCTGGCGCAGAGCCTGGATTTCGACATGGACGTGGCGTTCAAGGATCTGGACAAGACGGTGCGCCGCAAGATTCTCTACGGCACCGGCAAGGAGAGCGTGGAGTTCCGCTATCTGAACGACCGGGGCGACATCATCAAGCGCAACCACCCGTTCGAGGGCATCGTGCCCAATATGGAGCGGCGCTACCGGGAAACCGAGTCCGAGGCGGTGCGCGAGGATCTGGCCAGCTACCTGTCCACGTCCACCTGCCCCAGCTGCGACGGGTCCCGCCTGCGCGAGGCGGCCCGTAACGTCTTTATCGACAACACCACCCTGCCCGAGCTGGTGCGTCTGGCGGTGGGCAAGTCGTTCGACTATTTCGACAACCTGAAGCTGCCCGGCAACCGCGGCGAAATCGCCGAGAAGATTCTCAAGGAGATCCGCGACCGGCTGCAGTTTCTGGTCAATGTGGGTCTGGACTATCTGAACCTGGAGCGCAGCGCCGAGACCCTGTCCGGCGGTGAGGCCCAGCGTATCCGCCTGGCCAGCCAGATCGGCGCCGGCCTGGTGGGCGTCATGTACGTGCTCGACGAGCCTTCCATCGGTCTGCACCAGCGCGACAACGAGCGCCTGCTGTCCACCCTGACCCGCCTGCGGGACCTGGGCAATACGGTGCTGGTGGTGGAGCACGACGAGGACGCCATCCGCACCGCCGACCATGTCATCGACATCGGCCCGGGCGCCGGCGTGCACGGCGGCCGGGTGGTGGCCCAGGGCACCGCCGAGGAAGTGGCCGCCAACAAGGACTCCCTCACCGGCGACTACCTGTCCGGGCGCCGGCGCATTGAAGTGCCCACCAAGCGCAGGGCCACCGGGGACGACTGGCTGACCCTGACCGGCGCCACCGGCAACAATCTCAAAGGCACCGAGCTGAAGCTGCCGCTGGGCCTGTTCACCTGTGTCACCGGGGTGTCCGGTTCGGGCAAATCAACGCTGATCAACCACACGCTCTACCCGCTGGCGGCCACCACCCTGAACAAGGCCACCACCCTGAAAGCGTCGCCCCATGAGCGCCTGGAAGGTCTGGAGCATCTGGACAAGGTGGTGGACATCGACCAGAGCCCGATCGGCCGCACGCCGCGCTCCAACCCGGCCACCTACACCGGCATTTTCACGCCGGTGCGCGAGCTGTTCGCCGGCACCCAGGAAGCCCGGGCGCGGGGCTACAAGCCCGGCCGCTTCAGCTTCAACGTCAAGGGCGGCCGCTGCGAAGCCTGCCAGGGCGACGGCGTGATCAAGGTGGAGATGCACTTCCTGCCGGACATCTATGTGCCCTGCGAGGTGTGCGACGGCCGCCGCTACAACCGGGAGACCCTGGAGGTCACCTACAAGGGCAAGAACATCTACGAAGTGCTGGAAATGACCATCGAGGAAGCCCGCGAGTTCTTCGATGCGGTGCCGGCCCTGCAGCGTCGCCTGCAGACCCTGCTGGATGTGGGCCTGAGCTATGTGAAGCTGGGCCAGGCCGCCACCACCCTGTCCGGCGGCGAGGCACAGCGGGTGAAACTGGCCCGCGAGCTGTCCCGGCGCGACACCGGCCGCACGCTCTATATTCTCGACGAACCCACCACCGGCCTGCACTTCCAGGATATCCAGATGCTGCTGGATGTGCTCAACCGGCTGCGCGACCACGGCAACACCATCGTGGTGATCGAGCACAACCTGGATGTGATCAAAACCGCGGACTGGATCGTTGATCTGGGGCCCGAGGGTGGCGACGGCGGCGGCCGGGTGATCGCCCAGGGCACGCCCGAAAAAGTGGCCAAGGCCAAGGGCAGCCACACCGGGCGCTTCCTGAAATCGATGCTGAAAGCGTCTTCCTGAAGCGGCGCCTCAGATCGGCCCGCCGTGGCCGGGCCGGCAGCGGGCGGCCAGCCAGCGTGCCAGCTGGCGGCGCTGTTCCGGCGTGACCCGGGTGCCGGGCAGCACGGCGGTGGGCCGGGGCCGGCGGTCGAACCAGAAACGGCCGCTGATGTTCGCCACCGCCGGGCTGCTGACCAGCCACACCATGGTGTCCGCGCCCTGGCGCGGTGAGCGGAGCCAGGGCCCGACCCGTTTATGGAACACCGGCAGAGAGGCGGCGACGCCGGGGGTGTCCGCCCAGCCGGGGTGCATGCTGTTGAAGCGAACGCCCGGGTGTTGCTCCGCCCAGTGCTCGGTTTGCGCCACCAGCGCCCGCTTGGCCCGGGCGTAGGCCTTGGCGCCGTCGAAGCGCTCGTTCTCGAATTCCATGTCGTCCAGGTGCAGCGCCTGCAGGTACAGACCGCCGCTGGCCACGTTCACCACGCGCCCCTGGCCCCGCTCCAGGGCGGGCAAAAGCTTCTCGGTGAGCAGGTAAGGCGCCAGCAGGTTGACCGCCAGGGTGCGCTCGGTGCCTTCGGTGGTCAGGTCGCGCTCATTGAACAGCGCGCCGGCGTTGTTGATCAGGCCGTGCACTTCCGGAGTCAGGGCGTGAATACGGGTGGCCGCCAGGCGCACTTCCTCGAGCCGTGACAGATCGGCCTCCACGGTGTGCAGGGCGTCCATGCCGCAGCCGCTGAAGGCGCGTACCGCGTTCTGCGCCTGCCGCAGACGCTCACGGTCGCGCCCGACCAGAATCAGGGTGGCGCCGAGGCGGCTGAGCTCCTTGGCGGCGGCCAGCCCCAGCCCGCCGGTGGCNCCGGTGACCACGACGATGCGNCCGTCNATGAAATCACTGAGCCCNCGGTCCGGCATGGANTGGTAGCCNAGNCGTGAGAATTCCAGGGCGGCGGGCAGCAGCGCGCGATAGCGCAGCCATTGCCAGACGCCGGGTTCTTCAACGCGGGAGGGCTCCAGGGCGCGGCGCAGGTCCTCCATGGCGCGGTGCCCCATGGCGGTGAGCCAGGGCTTGATGATGGCCTGCAGGCGTTCGGCGAGCCCGCCCACATCCAGATCGAGGGTGTAGAGAATTTCCGTGAAGGTCTCGTCGGCCCCGGGCCGGAACTCAATGTGCTCGCGGGCGCTGGCGTCCGGGCCCTGACCGCGCAGGCTCAGGCTGCGCCCCGGGTCGGTGTCGACAAGTTCATAGCCGAAGGCGCGCTGGCGGCCGGCGAAGCGATAATCCACTTCAAAACGGCTCTGCCGGCCGACCGGGCCCGGCGTGCTTTTGCGGGCGTTCTCGACAGCCGGGTTCCACTGCTCCGACGCTGCCATATCCAGCATGTACCGGTAACAATCCGCCGTGGGCCGGCGCACCTGAACGCGCTCCTGCAAGCGAATCATAGCTTTCACACCCTCGGTGAATAAAACACTTTGATTATGCCGGCGCCGCGCGCTTCGAACCGTGAAGGCCGGCGCCGCTATGGCACGGAACCTGCTTGGTTCTCAGAGCCATTGTGACGGAGTCGAGATCATGAGCGAAGGAATCAACACGCACTGGTTGATGCACTATCGCGTGGTCGCGCTGGTCAACCAGTGTCGCCGCCTGATCCGCGACGAGTTCGGTACGCGACTGTCGCTCACCGACCCACAACTTCGCCAGGAACTGGACCGCTTCGCGGCACGCAGCCAATCCAGGGAGCTGGCCCGGCTGATGGACGACATCGCCCGGGAAGCCGGCGCCGCCGAGGCGCCCCCTGAGCCGGAAAAGACGGCGCCCAAACGTATGTACCGGGGCCAGCCTCTTCCAGAGCCCGCCTCCGAAACGGAGCCGGGCCGTGCCGCGTCGCCTAAAGCGGTGATCTATCGGGGCCGCCAGGTGCGGGGCTGAGTTACTTCACGCCCACGTAAATGGTCACCTGGTCGCCGCCTTCGAAGACTTCATAGTCGGTGAGGAAGGCACGCTCCGGGGCGTCGTCGCTCTCGAAGTAATGCCATACCTGCCCCCAGGTCTCCATGACCGTGTCGGGCATCCTGCCCCGCCCCTGGAACACCAGGTAGTCTCCGGCTTCCAGGGTCACGGTGGCGTACTCCTCCGGCACTTTCTCCTCGTCGGTGACTTCGACACCGGCAAGTACGCTGTAATCGCCGGCGACGCCGTCATCGAACTCGGTGTAGACACCGTAAACCGGGGAGCCGGCGGCTTTGTCCGGTATTGAGTGCGCCAGACGCTCGTCATCGAATTTTTCCCAAAGACGGCTGAGCCGGGAATCCTCGGCGTGCATTTCAAGATCGTTATTGGTGCGTATCTGAATGCCCGCCACGGTCTTGCCGTGCTGGCGCTGACGCTCCGGGGTGCTTCTTTCGGGGGTCGCCACTAGCTGTTTCCTCCTTGGCCGGGTCGGTTCACAACGATTCCAGGATCGACGCCATGTCGTCCGCGTGCTCTTCTTCCTGAGCCAGTATCTCTTCCATGATGCGGCGGGTGGTCGGGTCCTTGTCACCCAGGTAGGTGGCGATCTCCCGGTAGCTGTCGATGGCGATGCGCTCGGCGATCAGATCTTCCTTGACCATCTCCTTGAGGGTCTCGCCTTCCACGTACTCGGCGTGGGAGCGGCTCTGCAGGCCTTCAGGGGAAAAATTGGGGGCGCCGCCGAGCTGCACGATGCGTTCCGCCAGCCAGTCCGCGTGCTGCTGTTCCTGCTGGGCGTGCTCGAGGAACTCATCGGCGGCGATGCTGGCGTTGAGCCCGTCGGCCATGTAGTAGTGGCGTTTGTAGCGCAGTGTGCAGACGATCTCGGTGGCCAGCGCTTCGTTAAGCAGCTTGAGAACGGTCTCGCGGTCGGCGTTGTAGCCGGCGGTGACGGCGCCCTGCTCGATATGCTGACGGGCCCGTTCACGCAGTGTCTTCACATCGGTCAGAAAAGGCTGACTGTTACTCATGGATTCTCCCTGCGTTGCTTTTCTTAACACTACACAGGGATGCGGCCGTTGGCAGCCCGGAACAAGGCGGGAAATCGCAAAATCCGGTAAAGCGGGCGCACCAGTCCGGGGCACGCCGGGCCCTGGCCGGCGCCGGCGGGCCTTTTCTCAGACACAAAAAAACCGGGCCTGGGCCCGGTTCTTTGTGTCGTCCCGCAGGGGCGACTTATTCCGCGTCGGCGATCTCGCCTTCCGGACGATCCACCAGCTCCACGTAGGCCATGGGGGCGTTGTCGCCGGCCCGGAAGCCCATCTTGAGGATACGCAGGTAGCCACCCGGGCGCGCCTTGTAGCGCGGACCCAGTTCGTTGAACAGTTTACCGACCATTTCCTTGGACCGGGTACGGTCAAACGCCAGACGGCGGTTGGCCACCGAGTCTTCCTTGGCCAGGGTGATCAGGGGCTCGGCCACCCGACGCAGCTCCTTGGCTTTCGGCAAGGTGGTTTTGATCGCTTCATGTTCGAACAGCGACACCGCCATGTTGCGGAACATGGCCTGACGGTGTGAGCTGTTCCGGTTCAGTTTTCTGCCGCTCTTGCGATGACGCATGGTTCTGTTCCTATTTCAGGGACGCCAAGGCGCCCATGACAACTCTGTTAGTGCGGTTGATTAACGCAACTTGGTGTTAAGCCGGTCATCATCCCGGAGACTGACCGGCGGCCAGTTTTCCAGGCGCATGCCCAGCGACAGGCCCTTGGAGGCCAGCACATCCTTAATCTCGGTGAGGGACTTCTTGCCCAGGTTCGGGGTCTTGAGAAGCTCGACCTCGGTACGCTGAACCAAATCACCGATGTAGTAGATATTCTCCGCCTTCAGGCAGTTGGCGGAACGAACGGTCAGCTCCAGGTCGTCCACCGGGCGCAGCAGGATCGGATCGATCTCTTCGCGCTCTTGCTTCGGCTCGGGCTTGGCGTCCTGCTCCAGATCCACGAATACCGCGATCTGCTGCTGCAGAATGGTGGCGGCACGGCGGATCGCCTCTTCCGGATCGATGGTGCCATCGGTTTCCAGATCGATCACCAGCTTGTCCAGGTCGGTACGCTGCTCGACCCGGGCGGCCTCCACCACGTACGCCACGCGGCGCACCGGGCTGTAGCTGGCATCCAGCTGCAGGCGGCCGATGCCGCGGGTTTCGTCGTCATCACTCTGACGAGTGTCGGCGGCTTCGTAGCCACGGCCTTTCTGCACTTTCAGGCGCACACGCAGTTCGGTGTCGCCGGTGATGGTGCAGATCAGGTGGTCCGGGTTAACGATCTCAACGCTGTGATCGCGCTGGATATCGTCGGCGGTAACATCGCCCGGGCCTTTCTTGACCAGTTCCAGGGTCGCTTCTTCGCGATCTTCCATCTTCAGGGCCACGCCCTTCAGGTTGAGGAGGATGTTGATCACATCTTCCTGCACACCCTCGATGGAGGAGTACTCGTGCTGTACACCGTCGATCTCCACTTCGGTGATCGCGCAGCCAGGCATGCTGGACAGCAGGATGCGGCGCAGCGCCGTGCCCAGAGTATGGCCGAAACCACGCTCCAGCGGCTCCAGTACGACCTTGGCGTGGGTCTCGCTGATCGCGTTGACCGCGATCGAGCGGGGCGTGAGAAATTCGTTCACGGCGGTCATAGAGATCCCTCAGGCAGTCCTTACTTGGAGTACAGCTCGACGATCAGGTTTTCGTTGATCTCGGCCGGCAAATCGATACGCTCCGGCAGGGCTTTGAACGTGCCCTCGAACTTCTTCTCGTCCACTTCCACCCAGGTCGGGAAGCCGCGCTGCTGGGCCAGTTCCATGGCGTTCTTGACGCGCAGCTGGTTCTTGGCCTTTTCACGCACGGTAACGATGTCACCGGGGCTCACCTGGTAGGAGGCGATGTTCACGCTACGACCGTTAACCAGGATCGCGCGGTGTGATACCAGCTGGCGTGCCTCGGAACGGGTCGCGCCGAAGCCCAGACGGTATACCACGTTGTCCAGACGGCCTTCCAGGAGCTGCAGAAGCACCTCGCCGGTGGCGCCGCGGGACCGGGCGGCTTTCTTGTAGTAGCCGCGGAACTGCTTTTCCAGAACGCCGTACATGCGACGGACTTTCTGTTTCTCGCGCAACTGCACGCCGTAGTCGGACAGGCGGCTGGGGCGACGGCCACCGCCGGCCTGGCCGGGGGGCTGTTCCGCCTTGCACTTGGATTCCAGCGGACGAATGCCGCTCTTGAGGAACAGATCAGTGCCTTCACGACGGGAAAGCTTGCACTTGGGACCGATGTATCTTGCCATCTTGCTCTAACTCCCGTTACACGCGGCGCTTCTTGGGCGGACGACAACCATTATGCGGAATGGGCGTCACGTCCTGAATGTGGGTAATCTTGTAGCCACAGCCGTTGAGCGCGCGAATAGAGGACTCACGGCCCGGACCGGGACCCTTGACTCGGACTTCCAGGTTCTTCAACCCGTAATCCTTGGCGGCATTACCCGCGTTTTCGGCAGCCACCTGGGCCGCGAAAGGCGTGCTTTTGCGGGAACCACGGAAGCCGGCACCACCGGAGGTCGCCCAGGACAAAGCGTTGCCCTGACGGTCGGTGATGGTGATGATGGTGTTGTTGAAAGAAGCGTGTACATGCGCGATACCGTCCGCAACGGTCCGCGTTACCTTCTTCCGACGTGCGCCACTGTCTCTTTTCGCTTTAGCCATGCTTACTTATCCAGATATCAGGACTTACTTGCGGATCGGTTTCCGCGGGCCCTTGCGGGTCCGGGCATTGGTTTTGGTACGCTGGCCGCGCAGCGGCAGCCCACGGCGATGACGGATGCCGCGGTAGCAGCCCAGATCCATCAAACGCTTGATATTCATGTTGATTTCCCGGCGCAGATCGCCCTCCGTGGAAACCTTGGCGACCTCGGCGCGGATCGCGTCCAGCTGGTCGCCGGAAAGGTCACGCACCTTGACGGTCGGCTCAATGCCGGTCTGCTCGCAAATAGCGCGAGCGCGGGTGCGGCCGATCCCGAAAATATAGGTGAGTGAAATCACCGAATGCTTGTTGTCCGGGATGTTAACGCCTGCAATACGGGCCATCCGAATATCTCCGATTCACAACGCGGTATGCCAGCCTCTGGCGCCGAAAGGCGGAAGAGTCTAGCGTTACACCGACTGAATTTCAACCAAACACTAGGAAAAGAAGTTCTGCCCAACCGGGCCGTTAGCCCTGGCGCTGCTTATGCCGGGGCTCGGCACTGCAAATCACCATAACCCGGCCCTTCCGGCGGATTACCTTGCAGTTGCGGCAGATCTTCTTAACAGAAGCCTGAACTTTCATCGCACTCGCCTCACTTTACCTTCAAGCCCGTGGGCCGGTTATCGCACCAGACCGGTGCCGCCATACCCTTTCAGGTTGGCCTTCTTCATCAACTTCTCGTACTGGGTGGACATCAGGTGCGAATTAACCTGCGACCAGAAGTCCATAACCACTACCACCACGATCAACAGTGAGGTGCCGCCCAGATAGAAAGGCACGTTCCACACCCCCTGCAGACCCAGAGGCAGCAGGCATACCAGCGTCATGTACACCGAACCGATCAGGGTCAGCCGACCCATCACCGTGTCGATATAACGAGCGGATTGCTCGCCGGGGCGGATACCCGGGATGTAAGCCCCGGATTTCTTGAGATTGTCCGCCACGTCTTTCGGGTTGAATACCAGGGCCGTGTAGAAGTAGCAGAAGAACACGATCGCCAGGGTAAACAACAAAATGTACAACGGTGTGCCGGGCAGCAGCGCGTCGCTGACGACACGCAGGGCCTGGCCCCACCAGGAATCCGGGTCGCTGGTGCTGAACCACTGGCTCAGCGACGCCGGGAACAGCAGGATGGAACTGGCGAAAATCGCCGGAATCACGCCCGCCATGTTCACTTTCAACGGCAGATGGCTCTGCTGGGCCGCGTAGACGCGGCGGCCCTGCTGCCGCCGGGCGTAGTTAACGGTGATTCTCCGCTGACCACGCTCGACGAACACCACACCGAAGATCACCGCCACCGCCACCAGGAACACCAGCAGCATGGCCAGCAGACTCAGATCGCCCTGACGGGCCGATTCGAAGGTCTGCGCCACCGCGCCGGGCAGACCGGCCACGATGGAAGCGAAGATCAGCATGGAAATACCATTGCCGATACCGCGCTCGGTGATCTGCTCACCCAGCCACATCAGGAACACCGTGCCGGTTACCAGCGTGGTCACGGCCACGAAGTAGAAGCTGGCCACCTGCATGGTGGATGCCGCTTCCGGCAACAGGGTGATGCCCTGGCTCTTAAGGCCCGCGCACACACCAAACGACTGGATCGCGCCCAGTGCCACCGTCAGATAACGGGTGTACTGGGTGATCTTGCGGCGACCCTGCTCACCTTCCTTGCGCAGCTGCTCAAGGGAGGGAACCACCGCGCTCATCAACTGGATAACAATGCTCGCGGTAATGTACGGCATGATACCCAGGGCGAAGATGCTCATGCGCTCCAGCGAACCGCCGGAGAACATATTGAACATGCCAAGAATGGTGTCCCGGTTGTTGTTGAACATCTGTTCCAACGCTTCCGGGTTCATTCCGGGAACCGGGATGTGCGCACCGATCCGGAACACCAGCAGGGCTCCCAGCAGGAAACCGATGCGGCGCCACAGCTCACGAGTGGCGCCGCCGGTGGCCGCGGTGTTGTTATTCAGTGTTTGTGCACGGTTCTTGGCCATAGCCCCGCCTTGTTACTCCTCGATTTTACCGCCGGCCTTCTCTACCGCTTCGCGAGCACCCTTGGTCAGGGCGACGCCGCGGATGGTCACCGCGCGGTCGATTTGGCCGCGCAGCACGATCTTGGCGCGTTTCTTATCGGAGCGAACAACACCGGCGTCCTTCAGGGCCGCCAGGTCGATCACGTCACCTTCCACTTTGGCCAGCTCCGCCAGACGCACTTCCGCGGTGGCCATGGCCAGCTTGGAGGTGAAGCCGAACTTGGGAACCCGACGCTGCAGCGGCATCTGACCGCCCTCGAAACCAGGCTTCACGGTACCGCCGGAACGGGACTTCTGACCCTTGTGGCCGCGGCCACCGGTCTTGCCCAGGCCGGAACCGATACCACGGCCAACCCGCTTCTCGTCCGGACGGGATCCGTCAGCTGGATGCAAATCATTGAGACGCATCGCTTATTCTCCCTCTACCCGTACCAAGTACGCGACTTTGTTGATCATGCCACGTACGGAAGGTGTGTCTTCAACTTCCACGGTGTGACCGATGCGGCGCAGCCCGAGACCGCGCACACAGGCCTTGTGGCCTTCCAGCCGACCGCTGCTGCTTTTAACCTGGGTTACTTTGATCTTGTCAGCCATCGTTAAGCTTCCGTCTGTGTGCGCTTAGCCGAGAATCTCTTCAACGGACTTGCCGCGCTTAGCCGCCACCGACTCCGGTGAGGACATCTGCTTCAGCCCGTTGAACGTTGCACGCACCACGTTCACTGGATTGGTGGATCCGTAGCACTTCGCCAGAACGTTCTGCACGCCGGCCACTTCCAGCACCGCGCGCATCGCGCCACCGGCAATCACACCAGTACCGTCGTCGGCAGGCTGCATGTACACCTTGGAGGCGCCATGGCGTGCCTTGATCGGGTGCTGAATGGTGGTCCCTTTCAGGTCCACCTGAATCATGTTGCGGCGGGCGGCTTCCAGCGCCTTCTGGATGGCGGCGGGCACTTCGCGTGCCTTACCGCGGCCGAAGCCTACCTTACCTTTGCCGTCGCCCACTACAGTCAACGCAGTGAAACCGAAGATGCGGCCGCCTTTTACTACCTTGGCAACCCGGTTCACTTGAACCAGCTTCTCCTGGAGACCTTCGTTGGGATCAACTTTCGCCATAACCAAGCACCCTTAGAATTCAAGCCCGTTTTCGCGCGCGGCATCCGCCAACGCCTTGATCCGACCGTGATAACGGAATCCGGAACGATCAAAGGCTACACGCTCGATGCCCGCCTCTTTGGCGCGCTTCGCAATCAGTTCGCCTACTTTCGATGCGGCGTCGGCGTTGCCGGTGGCCGCTTCGCGCAGGTCCTTCTCGACGGTACTCGCCGTAACCAGAACCCGGTCACCAGCCGCGCTGGTGATCTGCGCGTAGATGTGGCGCGGGGTGCGATGTACGGACAGACGGATCTGGCCGGACTCGCGGATGTTAAGGCGAGTACGTTTGGCCCTGCGCAGACGTGCAAGTTTCTTGTCCATCATGGCTCTAGTCTCAACAATTATTTCTTCTTGGCTTCCTTACGGCGCACCTGCTCATCAGCATAGCGCACCCCCTTGCCTTTGTAGGGCTCGGGCGGACGGAAGGCCCGGACATTGGCGGCAACCTGACCAACCAGCTGCTTATCAATGCCCTTGACAACAATTTCGGTCTGGGTCGGGGTTTCGATGGTGATGCCATCGGGCAGCTGATACGCCACCGGATGGGAGAAACCCAGCGTCAGGTTCAGGGTCTTGCCCTGAGCCTGGGCGCGATAACCCACGCCGTTGAGGACCAGCTTGCGCTCGAAGCCCTCTGAGACGCCGGTGACCATGTTGTTCACCACCGCGCGGGTGGTACCGGCCAGCGCCCAGGATTCCTGGGACTCCTCGCGCGGCTTGACGGTGAAGATACCGTCTTCAAACGACACGTCCACCTGCTCGTGCACTTCATGTTCCAGGTTGCCTTTGCTGCCCTTTACGGACACCTTGCGACCGTCGATTTTCAGCTCGACGCCGCTGGGCAACTTAACCGGATTTTTCGCTACTCTAGACATTGCTGCACCTAAACCCGTCTACACCGCTACCGTTAGGACACTTCGCAGATCAGCTCGCCGCCTACATTAGCCTGGCGCGCTGCGCGATCGGAAAGAATGCCCTGGTTGGTGGACACGATCATCACACCAAGGCCGCCCTTGACCTTGGGAATCTGGCCGGCGTTTTTGTAGACACGCAGACCGGGGCGGCTGACACGGGAAATCTTTTCGATTACCGGACTGCCCTCGAAATACCGAAGGTCCACGGTCAGCACGGGCTTCTTGTCGCCGGCCACCGAGAAGCCTTCGATGTAACCTTCTTCCTTCAGTACCTTGGCAATGGCCTGCTTAGCCGTGGAAGAAGGAATCTCCACCTTGGCTTTCCGGGCCATCTGCGCGTTACGGATACGAGTAAACATATCCGCCAGGGTATCTTGCATGCTCATGCCGCAATCGCTCCGCTACTCATGCCTATATCTTGGCTTGCTTACCAGCTGGCCTTAACCAGACCGGGGACGTCGCCGCGCATCGCTGCTTCGCGCAGCTTGATACGGCTCAAACCGAACTTCCGGTAGTAGCCGTGCGGACGACCGGTAATCCGGCAGCGATTACGCTGGCGCACCGGAGAGGAATCGCGCGGCAGCTTCTGGAGCTGCAGTTGCGCGTCCCATTTTGCTTCGGGTTCGGCGTTGGGATCGTTAACGATCGCTTTCAGCGCCTGACGCTTGGCGGCGTAACGCTGAACCAACTTGGCGCGCTTCGCCTCCCGATTTTTCATAGAGACCTTTGCCATGACAAATCCTCAGCCCTTCAGCGGGAAGTTGAAGGCGCGCAACAGCGCGCGTGCCTCGTCGTCGGTTTTCGCCGTGGTGGTGATGGTGATGTCCATACCACGCAGCTTATCAACCTTGTCGAAATCCACTTCGGGGAACACGATCTGCTCGCGCAGCCCCATGGAATAATTGCCCCGGCCGTCGAATGACTTGGGATTCAAACCACGGAAGTCACGCATCCGGGGAATCGCCACCGCCACCAGGCGGTCCAGGAATTCGTACATACGGCGATTGCGCAGGGTCACCTTGCAGCCGATCGGCCAGCCTTCACGGATCTTGAAACCCGCAACGGACTTACGCGCCTTGGTGATCAGCGGCTTCTGGCCGGCAATCGCGGTCATGTCGGACAAGGCGCCTTCGATGGCCTTACGGTCCGCGGCCGCTTCACCGACACCCATGTTCAGGGTGATCTTGGTGATTTTCGGCACTTCCATGACATTGTCGTAACCCAGCTCTTCTTTGAGCTTTGCCACGATCTGTTCGTTGTAAACCTTTTTCAGATCACTCATGGTCCACCTGTCCTCACGCGTCCAGCGTTTCGCCGCTAGACTTGAAGAAACGCACCTTATCGCCATCCTCGAAACGGAAGCCAACACGGTCCGCTTTCTCGGCCTTGGGGTTCCAGATGGCCACATTGGAAGCGTCGATACCCGCTTCCTGTTCGACGATGCCGCCCTGAATACCACGGTTCGGATTGGCGCGTACGTGTTTCTTAACCACGTTCACCCCGGCCACGATCAGACGGCCGTTCGGCAGCACGCGCTGAACCTTGCCGCGCTTACCTTTATCCTTGCCCGCGATTACGATGACTTCATCATCACGCTTGATCTTGAGCATTACGTTCACCCGCCTTTAAAGAACTTCCGGTGCCAGGGAGATGATTTTCATGAACTGCTCGGTACGCAGCTCACGGGTCACCGGTCCAAAGATCCGGGTACCTACCGGCGCCTTGTTGTTGCCCAACAGCACCGCGGCGTTTTCATCAAAACGAATCACGGAGCCGTCCGGGCGGCGCACACCGCGGCGGGTGCGGACCACCACAGCGGTCATCACATCACCCTTCTTAACGCGGCCGCGCGGAATCGCTTCCTTTACTGTGACCTTGATGACGTCACCAATGCCTGCATAGCGGCGGTGGGAGCCACCCAGCACCTTGATGCACTGCACTCGACGGGCGCCGCTGTTATCGGCGACTTCGAGCATCGTTTCGGTCTGAATCATCGCTTACTCTCTCCAACTCCTGCCCTGCAGGCAGCCACAGCAACCTTGGTCAGACCTTGTTGGTCTGCTCCACCACGTTCACCAGCATCCAGGTTTTACGCTTGGACAACGGGCGGCACTCTTCAATCGTGACCAGGTCGCCTTCGTTGCACTGATTCTCTTCATCATGCGCCATCAACTTGGTTGACCGCTTGATGATCTTGCCGTAAATCGGGTGCTGCACCCGGCGCTCCACCAACACGGTGATCGTTTTCTCACCCTTGTTGGAAATGACCTTGCCAGTAGCGGTCCGGCGCAGTATCTCTTTCGCTTCTGCCATGCCTAGTTACCCTGCTTCTCTCTCAGAATGGTTTTCACCCGTGCAATATCACGGCGAACCTTCCCAAGCTGATGGGTTTGTGAAAGCTGCCCGGATGCCAGTTTCATGCGCTGCTTAAACTGCTCTTCAAGCAACTCGAGCTGCTGGTTGTTCAGCTCTTCGACACTCTTTTCTCTCAGTTCGCTCGCTTTCATGGCTTACATCACCGTCCGAGTCACTACGCGGGTGCTGATCGGCAGCTTGGCCGCGGCGAGGCGGAACGCTTCGCGCGCTACGTCCTCTGAAACACCTTCCATTTCGTAGAGCATGCGGCCCGGCTGAATCTGAGCCACCCAGTACTCCACGTTACCCTTACCTTTACCCATCCGGACTTCGAGCGGCTTCTGGGTGATCGGCTTATCCGGGAACACACGGATCCAGATTTTGCCGCCCCGTTTGATGTGCCGGGTCATGGCACGACGGGCTGCTTCGATCTGGCGGGCGGTAATGCGGCCACGACCGGTAGCCTGCAGGCCCACGGTGCCGAAAGACACCTTGCTGCCCCGCTGTGCCAGGCCGCGGTTACGGCCCTTATGAACTTTCCGGAATTTGGTACGCTTCGGCTGCAACATCGTTCGTTACCCTTTAACCGCGGCCGCGCTTCTTGGCGCCCTTGGACTGCTGTTGCTTCTGTTCTTCCTGAATCTGCTCCATGCCACCAAGCACTTCGCCACGGAAGATCCAGACCTTTACGCCAATGGTGCCGTAAGTGGTTTCGGCGCGAACGCTGGCATAATCGATGTCCGCACGCAGCGTGTGCAGCGGCACCCGGCCTTCGCGATACCACTCGGTACGGGCGATCTCGGCGCCACCCAGGCGTCCGGACAACTGAATCCGAATACCTTCGGCGCCGGACTTCATGGCGTTCTGCACCGCGCGCTTCATAGCGCGGCGGAACATTACCCGACGCTCCAACTGACCGGCGACGTTGTCGGCCACCAGGCGGGCGTCGAGATCCGGCTTGCGCACCTCTTCGATATTGATGTGCACCGGAACGCCCATCTTGGCGGCCACGTCGCGACGCAGGCGCTCGACGTCCTCGCCTTTCTTACCGATCACAATACCCGGACGCGCCGTGGAGATCGTGATGCGCACGTTTTCTGACGGNCGCTCGATCTTGATACGGCTCACCGAGGCATTCTTCAGGCGCTTGAACAGATATTCACGCACCTGCAGGTCGGAAACCAGGCAGTCGGAATAGGTTTTCTGCCCGGCATACCAGAGCGAGTTATGCTCNTTGACNATGCCCAGGCGAATACCGATCGGATGAACTTTCTGACCCATCTGGTTACTCCTGACCTTCTGAGACTTTTACAGTGATGTGACAAGTGCGCTTGAGGATGCGATCGGCGCGGCCNTTGGCGCGCGGTCGAATACGCTTCATCGTCATGCCCTCGTCCACAAACACTGTGGAAACTTTCAGCTCATCCACGTCAGCGCCGTCGTTGTTTTCCGCGTTAGCAATCGCGGACTCCAGCACTTTCTTTACAATCCGGGCCGCCTTCTTGGGGCTAAAGGCCAGAACATTCAGCGCCTTCTCCACCTCCAGACCTCTGATCTGGTCGGCCACAAGGCGGGCTTTTTGAGCCGAAATTCTTGCGCCCCGCAGACGGGCTGCAACTTCAGTAACTTCAGTCGCCATGGCTGTCACCTTATCGCTTAGCCTTCTTGTCCACGATGTGCCCGCGGTATGTGCGGGTCAGGGCGAATTCGCCCAACTTGTGGCCCACCATGTGCTCGGTGATCAATACCGGAACATGCTGACGGCCGTTATGTACCGCGATGGTCAAGCCCACCATCTCCGGGATGATCATGGAGCGACGGGACCAGGTTTTGATCGGCTTACGGGAGCCGGCTTCCACCGCTTCTTCCACCTTCTTCAAAAGGTGGTGATCCAGAAACGGACCTTTCTTCAGTGAACGTGGCACAGCCTGAACCTCTCTCTATCCCTTACTTACGACGGTCACGCACAATCATCTTGGAGGTGCGCTTGTTTGTACGCGTTTTGTGGCCCTTGGTAGGTACACCCCAGGGGGTAACCGGGTGACGACCGCCGGAAGTGCGACCTTCACCACCACCATGAGGGTGATCCACCGGGTTCATCGCCACACCACGTACGGTCGGGCGAACACCCCGCCAGCGCTTGGCGCCGGCCTTACCCAGCGAGCGCAGACTGTGCTCGCTGTTGGCAACTTCACCGATGGTGGCCTTGCACTCGGCGCTCACCTTGCGCATCTCGCCGGAGCGGAGACGCAGGGTGACATAGCCACCATCCTTTGCCAGCACCTGAATCGCGGTGCCGGCGGAGCGGGCCAGCTGGCCACCCTTACCGGGCTTCATTTCCACGTTATGAACCGTGGAACCCAGCGGAATGTTGCGCAGCGGCAGAGCGTTACCCGCCTTGATCGGCGCGTCTTCACCGGACTGGATACGATCACCGGCTTTCAGGCCACGCGGCGCCAGAATATAGCGACGCTCACCATCCAGGTATTTGATCAGGGCGATATGAGCGGACCGGTTGGGGTCGTACTCAAGGCGCTCGATCACACCGGCGATACCGTCCTTGTCCCGACGAAAGTCGACGCGACGATACTTTTGCTTGTGACCACCGCCTTTATGGCGGGTGGTGATGCGGCCGTTGTTATTACGACCGCCACTTTTACTCTTCGCTTCCAGCAGCGGCTCATAAGGTGCACCTTTGTGCAGATCCTCATTAACCACCTTGACCACAAAGCGGCGGCCCGGGGAAGTCGGCTTAGCTTTAACAATCGCCATGATTACTTACTCCCTTACCTTACTCTGCGCCCAGGAAGTCGATGTCCTGGCCTTCCGCCAGAGACACATAAGCCTTCTTCCAGCCCGCGCGCTTACCGGCGACACGCCCGAAGAACTTCTGCTTGCCTTTGACGCTGAGAGTCCGCACGGACTCCACTTTCACGTCGAACAGCGCTTCCACGGCCTTCTTGATTTCAAGCTTGTTGGCGTCTTTCGCCACCTTGAAAACGAAGGCGTTGCCCTGATCGGCCACCAGCGTGGCTTTCTCCGAAACGTGCGGCGCGAGAAGTACGTTAAAAATGCGCTCTTTGTTCATGCCAGCGCCTCCTCAAGCTGCTTCAGAGCCGGAACCGTCACCAGCACCTTCTCGAAGGCGATGAGACTGACCGGATCCACGCCACTGGCGTCGCGAATATCCACTTTGGGCAGGTTGCGTGCCGCCAGGTAGAGGTTTTCATCCACCTCGCTGGTCACGATCAGCACACTGCTCAATTCCAGATCCTTTAGCTTGGATGCCACCTGCTTGGTTTTCGGTGAGTCGATNTTGAACTCGTCGACCACCACCAAACGNTCCTGACGTACCAGCTCGGAAAAAATGCAACGCAACGCGCCGCGGTACATCTTGCGATTCACCTTCTGGGAAAAATCGCGGGGTTCTGCGGCAAACGTCTTGCCGCCGCCACGCCACAGCGGGCTGCGGATAGTGCCGGCACGGGCCCGGCCAGTACCTTTCTGACGCCAGGGCTTACGGCCACCACCGCTTACCGCCGCGCGATTCTTCTGAGCCTTGGAACCCTGACGGGCACCGGCCAGAAACGCGGTCACAACCTGATGAACCAGAGGCTCGTTGAAGTCTTTGCCGAAGGCGACTTCAGAAACGGTTACGGTACCTCCAGAGGCAGTATTGAGATTCATCCTCTATTCCTCTTTCAGGCCTTCGCCTTCACTGCCGGGCGCACGATAACATCACCACCGGCCGCACCGGGGATGGCACCCTTTACCAGCAACAGATTCTTTTCCGCATCCACACGCACGATTTCAAGGTTCTGAACCGTTACGCGCTCGGCGCCCAGATGACCCGCCATCTTCTTACCCTTGAAAACCTTGCCCGGGGTCTGGTTCTGACCAATAGAACCCGGCGCGCGGTGTGACAAGGAGTTACCATGGGTAGCGTCCTGAGTACGGAAATTCCAACGCTTCACGCCGCCCGCGAAGCCTTTACCCTTGGAAGTGCCGGTTACGTCCACGGACTGACCCGCTTCGAACACCTCAAGAGTCACCTCGGAGCCGGCCTGCAGCTCGCCGACTTCGCCGCGGAACTCGCCCGCGCTGCGGCCGGCTTCGACACCGGCCTTCGCGAAGTGACCGGCCTGCGGCTTGGTCACCCGGCTGGCCCGGCGCTCACCCACCGTCACTTGCACGGCTTCGTAGCCATCTGTTTCTTCGGTCTTGACCTGACTCACCCGATTCGGGGTCACTTCAATGACGGTCACCGGAACACTGATACCTTCCTCAGTGAACACCCGGGTCATCCCGCACTTCCGACCGATTACACCAATCGCCATTGTCTACCTCTTCACAACCTGTCGCGGTTGAACCGCCCGTAGTTGTCGGTCTGAGCAATCTCAGGCCAGTTATCCCAGGCCAATCTGCACGTCCACACCAGCCGCCAGGTCAAGCTTCATGAGCGCATCCACGGTTTTATCCGTGGGCTCAACGATGTCGACCAGCCGCTTGTGGGTGCGGATCTCGTACTGATCACGCGCATCCTTATTCACATGCGGAGAGATCAGCACAGTAAACCGTTCTTTACGCGTCGGCAGAGGGATTGGACCCTGTACCTGCGCACCCGTCCGTTTTGCCGTATCCACGATCTCCTGGGCGGACTGATCAATGAGACGATGATCAAAGGCCTTGAGACGGATGCGGATTCTTTGGTTAGCCATAGCTAACAAACTCCAGACTGTTTCGTACCATTCTTTAGATGGCAAAAAGCCCGCCCAACCTGTCCGTCCGGAAGGTGGTGGGTGTCAAAACAAGCCCGGGAACGATGCCCCGGTTGATCGCGCTCTTTAGCCGGCGTTTTGTTTACCGGTTAAGAGGGCGCAAATTATAGGGATAAAAAAAGGCCAGGGCAAGGGCCCCGGCCTTTTTATTTCCCTTTACTCGATAATCTTGGACACCACGCCGGCGCCAACGGTGCGGCCGCCTTCGCGGACCGCGAAGCGCAGGCCTTCTTCCATGGCGATCGGTGCGATCAGCTCGACGCTCATCTGCACGTTATCGCCCGGCATCACCATCTCGGTGCCTTCCGGCAGCTGGCAAGCGCCGGTCACGTCGGTGGTCCGGAAGTAGAACTGCGGA
>FUFK010036371.1_pt1 | contig 46510 bp, 43 predicted proteins | sample 1021851 | NCBI WGS metagenome assembly FUFK01 (sample SAMEA51879418, study PRJEB19060) | metagenome
TAAAGAGCGCTGATTGTGATATCGAGGAGCTGAATGAGTATGTCGAGTCTCTGTACGACGGCATGAGTAGCCTTGAGATGGTGGGATGGGAAGATGCGGTAGAGATGAGTCGGTTTTCCGAGGAGACTATTACAACATGGTTTCCGAGGAAGACTGTTTTGGAAATTGGTTCCGTCCTACGCCTAATTGAGGAGGGGGGCGTCACCAATAAGGCGGATTACCTTTCTCTCTTTGGAAAGGTAGCACTATCGGATTGTCTCAGAAGAGTTTCTCTTCAACGGGCCAATGAATGGAAGAGCTATCGAGTCGAGAACTGGAGATCTACCGTGGATAGCCATTATGTGAATCTGTGTGGCTTGATGAGCAAGGCCTTAGAGACTAACCTAAGTGCTGTGAAATCTTACGTTACGGCACTGGACGAAAGAGGCTTTCTCTCAGATACACATGTTCACGTAAACTCCAATGACTGTTCGAAAGAGGTAATGAAGGATGGAATTCCATCTGGTGGTTTTGATATGATTCTGACCTCCCCTCCGTATGGAGATTCCAGAACAACGGTTGCATATGAGGAATTCTCATGGCTAACTAATGTCTGGCTTGGGCTCGATACCAGAGCCTCGGGGAAGTTAGGCAGGGAAATGATGGGAGGAGATAATAGTGAGGAGGTTATTAGATTGGGGCATAGAGGAATTGATTCTGCCATATCGAGGATGGATGAGAAGCGTGCGAAAAAGAACTATTCATTCTACAGGGACTACCTTGATTCGATTGTGAATATTGCTTCTTCTGTCTCCAAAGGAGGGTATGCCTGCTACATTGTAGGTAACAGGACTTCGGGAGGACAGCGCATGAGACAGGATCTTTTCACAAGGTGGGCTTTTGAAAGGAGCGGTTTCAAGAGAGTCGGAGAAATAAGGAAGAGGGCGGTTTCCAATACTAGAATGCCAAGACAAATAGCAATAACTGGTAAAAATACGAAGAAATCGAAGGTTAGAACCATGAACAAAGAATACATAGTGGTATGTAAGAAGATACTCTAACTATCGTCAAGTAGCTTCATCGCGTCCTTGAACCTCTTGTCCTCCAGGTGCGTCCTGTCCTCCAGCTTCTCCTTCTGGACGTTCCCCTGCTCCCTCTCGTAGCTCACCACTTTCTTTTCCTCCGTAGGCTTCGCCTTCGGGACCCCCGTCTTCTTTCTGTTGAACGGCCATATCGGTGCCATGGCCTGCGAGCGGGGTGTTCGCGCATTAAGGCTCCGTAACGGCCTATTCTGACTGAATTGCCGGTTCCTGCTTGGGTAGCAGGCCGAAGAGGCTCATCAGGCAGGGGAGCAGTATGACACTCGAGGCGAGTGCGAGGAGGATCGCCACTACGAATGCCTGGCCAAACAGCCTCAGTGGCAGTAGTGAGCTGAGGTTCAGCACCGCGAAGCCCCCAGCGGTCGTCAGGGCTGCGGCCATCATTGCTCGACCTGTAGTCGCGTTGGTGATTGATACCCACCTGGAAATCCCTGCATTGGGGTCATGCTCAACCTCCTCGTCGAGCCTAGTCACGAAGTGCACCGCATAGTCGACGCCGAGNCCGAGTGTGAGCGCCCCTATAGTCACGGTCTGGGAGTTCAGCTGNTACCCCAGCCACCCCATCAGGCCGTAGACCCAGACNACNACTACAGCCAGNGGNATCCACATGACGAGCCCCTTGAGGGCGCCTCTAGTGGGCCTCTCCTCTCGGGAGACATTGATACCGATGAGCATCAGAAGGATCATTCCCGCGACGATTCCTGTTGAAGCCACAGCAGACCGGGCGACGTCCTCGCTGATTTGCGCTAGTATGATCCCCCTGCCGGACACCCTGTAGTCATCGCCCCCCTGACTGAGGTCTTGATCCAGGTTCTCCAGGAAGTCGACCGTATCCTGCCAGTCCAATGATGGGGCGTAGAAGCTGATTACCGTCTGTAGGTTGTCGTCCCTTAGGTACCTGAACACCTTGTCCCCGTTCGCATCGGCCCATGAGGCCAGACCAGCCCAATCGGGTGAGTCGCTGTCAATGCTGTCCATAGCCTCCCTCAGGGACGCGTCCCTCGTGGCCTCGAGCTCCAATGCCTCCCATATCCCAGTCTGCTCTGAGATACTCTCGTCTGAGTCCAGAACGGACATGGCACTGAGGTAGAGCGCCCTCCCTTCCTCGCTGAAGACTGGCGCATCAATCACAACATAGACTGGCGCAGTGTTCTGGCCCGCGAAATCGTCACTCAGGGTCAGGAAATCCGCGACGACCGGGACCTCGTCATCCAACTGGTCCCTGAAGTCGAAACCGATCTCCAGCTGGGATACTCCAGCCCCTATTGGTATGGATATCAAGAGAGCCGCTACTATCACCGTCATTGGGTTGAGAGCCTGCTGTCCGGACCACTGGGAGAAGGCACTCTCCTCCACCTTGACGGACCTCTCAAGGGCCAGTCTCTGTGGCTTCAGGATTGTCAGGAGTGCTGGCAGTGCTGTAACAGAGAGCAGGTAGATGAAGAAGAGGCCAATCGCTATCACGGTACCGAAGACAACTAGGAAGTTCTGCGCGGAGAGCCTGAAGCTGAGGAAGCCCACCATGTCTGTGAATATCGCCACCACCAGCGCCGCGGAGGTCAGGACGGTCCCAGTCTTGAGGGCCCTCGCCCTAGCCTCGGACGAGAAGTCAGCCATCGTGGCCTTCCCCTCTTTGTCCTCCTTCACGAGCTCCTCTCGATAGCGCAGTACAACATGCAGTCCGTAGTCGACGCCTATGGCCAGTAGGAGAATCGGGATGCTGTTCATGGCGCCATTGAACTCAAGCCTCATTATACCAGCGACGCCATACGTTGCCCCTATGGCAAGTAGAGTGAGGATAATGACGACGCTCGTGTCCCTGACGCTCCTGAACTGCCTCCACAGGATGATCCCGAGGATTGCTATGGAGGCACTAGTCAGTATGCCTATCTCCGCCCCGAGGTTGCCAGCCTGCTCCTCAGCGAATCTCGAGAAGCTGAATACCGTGATGGTCGCCCCGGAGTCTTCTGCTAGTCCCTGCAGGGAGTCGTCCAGATCGAGTGTCATGTCCTTGACGATGACGGAGACCTCGGTGTCCAGCTCTACGCCATGTCTGGATGGGGAGGTGTCGAGAGCGAGTGTGACGAGGGCCTTGTCCGCCTCCTCCCAGGGGTTGTCCCTGGAGTCTGCGGGGAGCATTCCCATTATCGGTGCCCTGAGATCCAGGTCCTGGATGGCACTGAGTGGCGAGAGGGAGGTCATTAGCTGGCCTTGGACTGGGGCGATAATCCCTACATGGGACTCGTTCCTGTCCTGGGCGAGGGTCGATGAGAGCGCGATGAGGGACGATATGGCCTCTGCATTGTTCTCGCCAGAGTCCATGCGGGCCTGCCAGTCCTCTGGGGTCCCTGCGTCCCAATTGAGTAGCTCGTCGACGGAGACGTTTTCCACCGAGGGGACGTTGAGCAAGAGCTGTGAGGTGGCCGATAGGGCCGAGCTGAGGTTCTGGTCATCGGCGTTAGAGACCTCGATGAGGGACTGCCTGAGTTCTTCCGACCAGGAGTCCGACGCTGGGTCCTGTACCCTCTGCCAGAATATCACCGAGCTCGCCGGCCCGGAGTTCGCGGCTCCGCCGAACAGGCCGTAGTGATGGTCGATCGTGGCAGGATTTGTCAGGAGCTCATGCTCGGTGTTCGCTAGAAGGGTCCATGCATCAGCATCCGTCAGCGACATGCCGGAGTCTAGTCTTACGATGGCTCTCGCGAGGTCTACATCGGCCGTGTAGGTGCCCTCAACCTCGTAGAGGAGGTCGGTTGTGTCGTTCTCGGGGTAGAACGCATCCTCGGAGTTGTCGAAGACAATGAATTGTGCGAACGAGGAGATTGCCATGATACCTATCACGGCCACGGCTATCACTGTCTTCGGGCGGTCAACCGATAGCTCGCTCAGCCTGTCGAATGGGTTCCTCATCTGACTCACTACTCCTCCTCTCCCGGTACTAGCGAGTCGTCTCTCCCAGGAAGCAGGATAGCAATTATGAGCAGGATAGGCACCAAGAGGAAGGCCATCCCAATGAGCTCGGAGTCCAGGGATATCGAGAGTCCGGGCCCTATGTAGAGGCCAAGGAGGAACATCCCTATCATCACCCCGATGACCCGGGTGTCGCTGCTGTCCGTCTTGAGCTGCTCCCCCCTCCTGGTCTTGTTGACCATCCAAATTAGGAGGGCCATGAGAACAAGGATGGGGATGGTCTCGATCGCCCCCTCTCCTGAGAGGCCCATTCCCTCTCCCTCCCTGAGGGACCTGTCAACCAGGTAGAGCAGCCTGGATGCCAGTACGAGTATCACCAGCGATATGGCCACCATGAGCGGGGTCTGGCTTCGGTTCGTATCGGTCATTGCGCGGATCCTCCCTCTGATAGCTCCACTCTCTTGCTCATGCCGTCGCGTACTCTCCTGATTAGTCCTGCGCGCTCCATCCGGGTCAGCACCCGGCTTGCCTTGGAGTCCGTGAAGCCGCATGACTCGACCAGTTCCTTCTGCCACATCGATCCATTGGCCCTGAGGGCTTCGAGGACGGCGGACTCATCAGCTGACAGCATGGGGGCCTGAGTAGGATTTTCGTCGGACTGGGCCTGCGGGAGTCTGCTAGGGTCGTTCAGCCATGTCAGGGATACCCCGATCACTATTCCTATGCTGGTGAGGAACAGCGAGTAGAGTATGTAGGGGGCGGTGCCGCTCATCGCGTCGTCGCCGAGCGAGAATGGGAGGGATATCAGCAGGACCAGCATGAAGCCACCCAGGGCGAGAGTCAGTCTCGCCACCCTATCCATCCTGGCTTGAGGGGGGAGTGGGGCTGGTCCAGCCATGTGACTGCCTCGCCTCCGCGGGTTTGAAGTTTGGGCGCCCTGGTGCGCCATCGCGCACCGGGACGCTGGGTTCAGTCCCCTCGGTCGGCGTCCGTATCGCCCTACTCGGAGGGGCCTTCGCGACTCTCGTCCGACTCCTCGTCGGACCCCTCATGCTCTTCCTCGGTTTCCTGGTCCTCGACTTCCTCGCGGTCCTTGTCTTTGTCGCAGTCCCTGTCGTACTCGGGCCACTCGCACACTGACGTATCGCCGTCAGCGACCCAGACGCCGCCTCTCTCCTCGCAGACCTCTTGGGGCACCTCTAGGTCGGCCATCGTCCTGATTTCCCTCTCGAAGTCCTCACGATCCTCCATCTCCTTGGGCCCGCCGAAGATCGCGTCGCTGAATCTCTGCATGAGTCCGCGTCGGTCGTCCTTTCCACGGTGGCACTTCTCTCCCTCAGCGCACCTTACATGGCGGTCGTGCTTCTCGGTCATCTCGTCGTGGATGGCGGTTAGAGCGGCCGCGTCTGCTGTGCAGGCGTCGTTCTCGAGGCAGTAGGCGATTGCGGTGGACGCGGCCTCGAGCATCTGTGCCCTGTCCTCGGAGTAGACCTTCTTCCTGTCATCGTCCCAGCGGTCCCAGTCGCCCTTGTCCAGGAATTCGTCGCACCATGCCTGCTTCTCCTCGGACCACATCTCTCTCGTCCTGCAGTCGTACCATTCCTCTCCTTCACCTTCCAGTAGGTTCTCCTCGCACCATGCTTGCTTCTCCTCGGACCATTCTTCGTCTGTCTCGCAGTCGAAGCGCTCCTCCTCTTCTGTGTCCTCCTCGGATTCCTCCTGGGTCGTCTCCCTGTCGTCTGCCGGGTCTGAGTCAGTCATCCTGGCTACCTCTTCCTCCTCGAGCTCCTCCTGGGCCTCGGAGTCGATCTTCTCCCGCATCTCAGCGTGCTTGGTCTCCATGTTGTACACCATCTCGTGGAGCATTTCGAAGTCTGCCTCGCAACCGCTCTCCTCGATGCAGAACCTCAGAGCGATGATGAGCTCCTCGCCTGCTGCGATCCTCTGCTCGAGATGCTCGACCCTGTCGTCCATCCTGTCGTCCATACTCTTGCTCATCATTCCGCGGATGAAGTCCTTCGCGCCCTTCTTCATTGGGCCGTCGTCAGACTCTCTCTCGTCCCAGTCCTCGTCGTCGGTAGCGTCGTCCACCACGCCGGCCATCCAGTCGTCCTCAGCGTACTCTGGTGCCGCGAACTCCTCCAGGCTAGCGCCCACGGAAGCCCCTGCCAGCAGGGAGATGACTGCTAGTGCTACCAGTCCAGTCGTTCGTGCTTGTGTCTTGCTCTGTCCGTTGCTTGTTTTGTCGTCGGTCATGTCGCTCACTGTAACCCCATAGGTTGCAAAAGCATATGGTATTGTGGCCCAAATGCTTGAATTAAGCTGAAAAAAGGTGAAAAAGGTGTCGAGTGGTTACTTTATCCATCTAGGTTATATCGATGGAGTGTTTTGGGCGGTACATGACTAGGTTTGGCATAGTGGCCATCGCCACGCTCATCCTCCTGAGCGCGGCGGCCCTGCCAGTACAAGCACAGGAGGAGGTCGAAGAAGAGAGCAATGTGATTATTGACGTGGTTTTGCCAGTCTCACTGGCGTTCATCATGTTCTCACTGGGCATCGGACTGACACTGGATGACTTCTCTCTGATATTCAGGGAGCCAAAGGCATTCGGAGTCGGTATGGCGAATCAGATGGTCGTCCTGCCACTGATGGGCTTCGCAGTTGCCACGCTAGCAGGCCTCGAGGGGGAGCTGGCGGTCGGGCTGATCATCCTAGCGTGTTGTCCTGGGGGCGTGACCTCGAACATCATAACGAAGCTGGCGAAGGGCGATACGGCGCTCTCGATATCCTACACCGCGGTGGTGTCGGTTGTCACCGTGATATCGCTGCCCATAATCGTGGGCCTCTCGATGGATCACTTCATGGGTGGCGCAAGCGCTGATTTCGAGGTTCTGGGACTGGGTCTCCAGATGTTCGTCCTCACCGCTCTCCCTGTAGCCATAGGGATGGGCGTTCGATCCTACAGGTCGGATTGGGCGGACGCGATGGAGAGTGGCGTCAGCAGGGCGGCCGCGGCCCTCTTCGTCATCATCGTCCTTGCCGCGATAGCGAGCGAGTGGGACACGCTGATGGACAACATCGGCACGCTTGGACCTGCGGTTGTGGGCCTGAACGTCATCATGCTGACAATAGGGTACCAGAGCGCGAAGATGCTCAGTCTGGAGCCAGTCAGGGCGACTACCGTGGCCATAGAGAGCGGCATCCAGAACGCGTCGGTTGGGATAACAGTCGGGGGGCTGATAATGGCACCAGCGGCCGGTGAGACGCTATCGACGCTCAGCCTGCCCTCGGGGGTGTACGGGGTCCTGATGTACATCGTGACCCTTCCCTTCGTGTGGTGGATAGCGCAGAGGAACGCTATCTCCTCGAGCCAAGGCGAGGAATGAGGGTGGGTGTCGTCTCCCGGTAGCTAAGGTAGTCCGGATCCTCGCCCCACTTCTCCAGGCCTCTCCTATCCAAGAGAGGGACTCCGCTGACCCTGGTGAGCAGGAGGTAGACGAACACGGGTGAGACCCAGGCGACCATCTCCAGGCCGTCGAAGCAGGCGACACCGAAGAAGGCCGTCCCCGTCCAAAGCATAATCTCGCCGAAGTAGTTGGGGTGCCTGGAGCGCGACCACAGGCCCTCGTCGATCCACCTTCCCTCGTTCTCCTCCTTGGAGTTGAACGCGGACTTCTGGGAGTCAGCGAGGACCTCTATCGAGAACCCGGCCAGCCAGAGGGCGAGCCCGATCCCGTCCCACATCCCAAGGGGAGGCGCCTCACCGGACTGGGTGTTGATGACGAGGACGACGTTGAGTGTGAGGAAAACCCACAAGGCTTGGAGAGTCCAGGGAACCATGAACCTGATCGGGGAGGTCTTGAGCTGGTCGAATCGGCCGTCCTTGCCCGAGTGGTGTATGCGAAGGAAAAGGAATGCCGAGAGGCGAAGGGACCAGATCACCGCCAGCGCGCTGACCAACAGTTCCCTGGTGCTGGGATCGTCAGATTGCGAGCCCGACCAGAGGCTGAAAACCACTGCCGCCATGAACGTCAGGCCCCCGGTGAGATCGTAGAATCTCTCGCTTTGTAGGATTGAGGCTGGTATCCAAGCCAGCCACTGTATGCCGAATATTATCACTGCGCACCAAGCGACTGCGGGCATGTCAGCCATATCGACGGAGTTGGCGGAGACGGAGCCAACGATCAGTAACGTGACTGTCACGCTTACGACCATGACGATGGCCGTCAGACGATAATCCTCTGGACTTGCTTGCATGGCTCACTCTAGCAGTAGCCTTCCTCATAAGGTTCTGTCTGCTCATGACAGGGAGGGGTCAGTCCTCGAAGACCTCTATCTCGGCGTTCCTCTTGACCATCTCTGTGAACTTGGAAGTGTACCTAGTGGCCCTTACGACGTGGTTGTCTATCCAGTGGTAGTTGCCCCCTCTTGGCTTGCCCATCAATAATGAGTGGTACCTGAAGCCCTTCTCCTCCAGCCACGACTCGGTGACCTCCCTGTGGTCCTCGGTGCGCGCGGTGAAGAAGCAGATTTGGTGGCCCTCATCGAACCACCTGTTGATGGTCTCGATGGCGTCGGGGTAGGCCTCGGCGGTGGCCATCCTCTCCGGTTGCTCGTTCGGGATGTCCTCCCCCACGGTGCCATCGATGTCGATTAGGTAGTTCTTGACGTGTTCAGGGAGTATCGGGCTCACCTGGTTTCCGAGGCCATCGTCGATTGGAGTAAGATCCATGACACTATCCGGTCGCATGACGTACATAATCAATTGCGAATGGCATCTTTCCGGAAACCGAATTATTGTTTCCGAATTGTTAACAAGAGGATGGCTGACCGGATAGCTATGCCAGGCTCGTGTGACAGGTCTCGCAGGGCCGCGGTCGCCAGAAGCATCTCCCCCTCCTTCAAGAGCGCAGTGACCGGTTTTTTCGGAACTAGGAGCCCCGATGAGGAGCAGGCGCTGGGATCTCACTCGGCGTACGTGGCAGCGTTGAGGGCGCATGGCACCGAGGTGACGGTTCTGCCGGGCCTGGAAGAGCACCCAGACTGCTGCTTCACCGAGGATACCGCGGTGATCGTTGGCGATACCGCCGTGATACCGAATATGGGCCACGCCTCGCGAGAGGGAGAGCAGGAGGCTGTGGTCGAGCACCTGTCGGAGAGGTACGAAATTGTCAGAATGCCCAAGGGGATGAAGCTCGATGGGGGCGATGTCGTGTTCTACGACGAGTCGTACCTGATCGGGATATCCACCAGGACAAGCAGAGAGGGCGCCGAATTCCTCTCATCCAGAGTCAAGGAGGCTGGTTACAACACCGAGCTGATCCCCGTCCCGTCATCGACCCTCCACCTCACTACAGTAATGTCAAGTCCGAGGCCCGGGACGATAATTGCGGCCGAGGGCCACTTCACAGAGTCACAGCTGGGCCCCCTCGCAGAGGAGCTCCTCTGGGTCCCGAACAGCGAGACCTATGCGGCCAACACGATCGGTTACCCTGATGACAAGGCCATCATATCAGCGGGCTTCCCGGTCACACGTGAGGTGATGCTGGATGCTGGATTCTCCATAACCTCTGTGGACATGGACGCGATCATGCAGGCCGACGGTTCACTAACTTGCCTCTCAGTATTCACTGAATAGGGGTCCTTCCGGGGTCTTGATTATATGCGACCGTCGCAAGGGCTAGGCATGCACATAGCAGGCAAGATCTTCCTCGGGCTCGGGGCAGTGATGTTGGTATTAGGCGGAATAATGACGATAGGGGGGGGAGACACCCTCTCTGAAATCGAGTGGGACGTGGAGGGCGAGAGCGTCTTCGAGGGACCCGATGGGACTTACACCCACACCAACTATGACCTCATGATCATCTACGTGGATGACAGTGTTGACTGCGAGACGTTCGAGCTGACCTACACCAATGAGACCGGTGCTCAGGGTTATGACGCCGACGAAATGGACGACTCAGACGGGGATGGCGACCCTGCAAACGACAACGACTACCCGTTCTTCGAGAAGGAAGAGTGCGCGGACGACGGAATGTCGGTCAGTAGTGGCGACGACCCGTCGGGGTACTACAGCATCGGGTCCTTCACCGGCGAGTATGATCAGTCATACGAAGTCGAGGCTTCAACCTCCTTCTACACTGTACCGTTCTTCAATACCTTAGGCGGAGTAGCTTCGGACGCCGCAGAGGGCTTCTTCGCGATAATTGGCGGCGTCGGCCTGGCTGGGTGCGGGNTNTGCTCCCTCCTTCTCGGTGGCCTCCTAGCCCTCTTTCTGAAGGATAACAAGCCACAGACAATGGTAGTCAACCAGATGCAGCAGTAATCTCTGGACCGGACCGTTCAACAGCTGATGTTGCAACCGCGGCCCATGGGCGCCAAGTCTCACATGGCCGCGGGCATGGTCCTGCTAATGCTCTCGTCTGGACTGGGTGGCTGTCTATCCAACGGGGGCCCCGACGATTCGATCAATCTGGTAGAGGCCCCCCTTGTCGGGCCTGTCGATGAGAGGGAGTGCTTCGAGTTCGATAACAAGGAGAGGTGTTGGTTGCTTCACATACCTGAGACCGCGACTTACGAATTCTGCCTATCCAACTCCTGCCCACTACTAGTTGATGTGCATGGGAGGACATCGACNGCAGAGCATCAGTACAATCTCTCTGACTATCCGAGAATAACCGATCAGCATAACGCGATTCTCGTGCATCCGGAAGGAATAGACAACCGATTCAACATAGGGTGGTGTTGCGGGGATGAGAACGATGTCGGATTCATCCTGGAGCTGATTGACAAGATAATCCACGACAGGCGTGCAGACGTCGGGCGCGTCTACGTGACAGGGTGGAGCAATGGGTGCTACATGAGTAACGAGCTGGCGAGCGTCGCGAGCCACAAGGTTGCAGCAGTGGCGTGCATGGCAGGGTACACGGATGAGCCGCTTGCGACAAACTACTCTGCTATCCCTGTAATGGAGATTCACGGCCTGGCAGACCAGATCGTCCCCTATGGGTCATCCTTCACCACGGGGGTTCTGCTTGAGGGGACGCTTGANGGGGACGAGGGGGCAATACAGAACATGTACTGGTGGGCGGACGCGAACGGGTGCCCTGGCTCCGCGCCAGATATTGAGACGGTAGAATGGGATTACACAGTCATGAGGTTCAGTGGTTGCACGAACGGGGCAGACGTCGTGTTGGTTACCATGAATTACGCTCAGCACAACCCTTACATCAATGACTATGATGGAACCGACAGTCCGTTCTACCAGGCGATTTTGACCGGGAACCCGACTGGGATCGACGCGTCGCAGATGGCCTGGGACTTCCTAAGCCAGTACTCGAAGAGCGTTGAGTAGAACGAGGGGTGAGCGTGGGACCGTGCACTTGAACACCTAGTGTTCTAGTCGGTAGTCATGCGCGCACGGCCATTCAGCGCCCTGTTGATGGTTATGCTGATGGCTTCCGCTCCATTGAGCGGTTGCTTCGGGGAGGAGGGTGGCGTTCCCTCGTCATCAGATCTATCCGTGAATCCCGAAGTAGTGGTCGCTGGAGTCTTCCAGCCGATTGAGCTGGCGGCGACTGAGAGCATGTCGGTCTACGTCCCATACCTGATCAAGGACCCAGAGACTGGTTTCGTGCAGAACACCACTGTAGTCGACATAGGTGGAGGGGATACGGTCGTACTGGAGGTACTCGCCCCTCCCAGGACGGATGGCGTGTTCATGCTTGTCGGTGAGTACGGCAGGGGCCACTGGCCGGTCAGACACGAGAGCGAGTCCTGGGAAACATGGCTCTCCCGAGGGGGGGAGGAGGGGATGGACAGCCTGGGTGCGATAAGAGTGCCCGCGAATGACTCCACGTTCGACACCATGGAGGTCCACTCTGTGGTCATGGGGGGTCCGGTCTCAGTGAAATTCGTCCCATCGGTCAGGCAGACCTCGATATCCATGGAGGAAGGAGGGGGTCATTCTGCAGGCCTCGTTCACGGTAGAATAGTCTACGACCGGCTGTTCGAGCTTTCAGACCCNACTGACACACTTGACCCNGTGGATGGGAAGGCTGGCTACTTCGACAGGTGGGCCGGGCAAGGCAATGCTGCCTACGAGGACGCCGCCCTGTACATAATCGGAGAGCTGGAGNGCTTCGGTCTGGAGGTGATAGCCCACAGGTACGAGTACACTGACATCATGAACGTCCAGAACCCCGAGGCGTACAACATATGCGCTTACAAGTGGGGCTCAGTGGTCCCGGACGAGTGGATGGTATTCGGGGCCCACTTCGACGTCGCGCCTCCAGCTAACGCTGTCCTACTAGACCCCCACATCGTAGGCTTCCGAACGTACGGGACCAGGGCAGGCGCATATGACAATTCAGCTGGAACCGCAATGGTCATGGAAACCGCAAGGGCGCTCTCGGACTTCGACACCAGGAGGACCATGGTGTTCTGCCTGTGGTCCGGCGAGGAGGGCGGAAAGCGAGGATCCGACTATTGGACCGAGTACTACGTGAAGGAAGACAACCCCCAAGTGACGGTGATGAACTACATCAACCTCGATATGGCTGGGGTCAACTGGCCAGGAGGGGGTGGCGCCCCCCATGGGGACCCCGATCCTGAGATAGACGAGGACGGGTATCCGAAGGACAGCGAGGTCTGGCCCCTGAGGGTATACATCGGGCCTGGGCCGAATCATGATCAGATTGATCAGCCTGGGATGGTCGGTCTCTCGAACTGGATAGGAGCAGACGCACTCGGCCTTGAGGAGCAGATGGGGACGCTTGTCGGTACGAACTACTCGGCTGACACCTGGAAGACGGATGTCTGGCTGGACATGGACAGGCCGGAGGTTATCGTGTACGAGGACACGACGGCCAGGAGTGATCACGCCAGCTTCCAGGACAACCTCGGCACAGTCACTGTTGGGTTCGGGGGCCTCGTTGATGGGTACTGGTGCTACCACCAGGTATGCGACACTCTAGAGGAGATGGAAGAATGGATGGATACCACCGGCAAGGGGTACGGCGAGGAAAACACAGGGGTGGCCAACGTAGTTAACAGCCTCGACATGATAACTTGGTGGGCCCTCATGACCTTCTTCCACTGCGACGAGGTGCCTGTCTTCAACTCGCTGAGTTAGAGTTTCTTTCGTGGGTTCAGAATGTCTTCGGGAAAGTACGGCGATGGCAAATTTTCGTGGGACTTGTCAGATTGGGGAAGGCCTCTCGCTCGGTTCGCGGCAACGATCCTTAGGGAAAGAAGGGTAAGTGTGCTGATGGTTACCAACACTCATCTGCTTATGTCCATCTTGGGTGCTTTCCTGATCATCAATAGCCAGGTTGTGGAGGGGTGTGCCTTGCTCGTACTCAAAGGCGTGGTTGACGCCGTCGACGGGGAGCTCGCCAGGATTAGAGAGCGCCCCTCCCATGTCGGGAGGTATTGGGACACAATTGCGGATACGATAGGCCTGGGGTTCGTTATGTACGCGTTCGGGCAACATCTTGGTTGGGAGGCTCTGTATACTGCCGGTATCGTTCTAGCTGTTCTGCTGCAGTACTCTCTGTTCAATCACTTTTCTGTGATGATGAGAAGCCTTGGGGAGGGGGAAACTATCAGCAGGGTAGACGAGTGGGAAAGGCCGGTTGCGAAGCCCTGGGAGAAGCAGAGTCATGTCGACTTGCTGCATAGGGTATACGTGGTCGGATTTTCGTGGCAGGACCGTTTGGTCAGTTCCATAACTGGCAAGACTCGTCTGGGATATTCATTCGAGCTCACTGCATCGTCATTGCTTGGTTACGGGTTCCAATCATTGGTCGTACTTTCCCTGAGTCTTACTGGCAATCTGGAGTTTCTGGACGAACTGGTACTCTACGCAAACAGTTCTGTGGCGCTTGTCGCAGTAGTGGCCAGTCACATTCGCTGGAGTGCCTGAGAAATAACTAGTGACTCCTGCATGCAGATGGGGTGGATGTCCTCACGAAAGCATGAACTCGGACACCTCTTTTGTGACGTCCTCGTCGCTTAGTATCCTGAAGTGGCCGAGTCCCTTTGTGATTACGATTCGACTGTCCTCTATGGCCTCGTGAAGCTCAATCGATGCTTGGCTGTCGACCAGCTTGTCGTCCTGGCAGTGGAGTATGAGTGCCCGTAGGTCAGCCTCCGCGACGACCTTGGAGGGGCTGAAGTCGGAAACCGGGTAGCCCAGTCTCCCCTCGTAATATTCCATCATCAGGTCTGCGTACTTCTCTGTGGGGAGGCCGAACATTCGTACGTATCCGGTGAAGAACGGTCTCATGGTCATGGACGGATGGCAGAATGTGATTATCTGGGGTATGCCAAGGCGTGTTACGGCACTCAGTGCGTAAACGGTTCCCATAGAATGAGAAATCACACAATCAAACGGCCCATGGGCCTCACTGAGCTCCTCGACGCAACTTACTATCTCAGGTATGGCGGTGAACTTAGACGTGGATTTGCCGTGGCCCGGCAGGTCAAACGAGGTTACGTCTAGCCCCTGCTTGTGCAGCTCCAACGCCAGGTGGTAGAACTGAGACCCCCGGCCGTTCCAACCATGCACGAAGAGGATCTTCTGCCCGCCATTTGGAAGCCTGTAGACCTGTAGTTCCTTGCTTTTCTCCAGTACCCTAAGCATGCTAACATCGCTCTCCTTCAATAGCGCCTCTTCTCTCTGCGGAGTCTTGAACCTAAGCGGGCGTGTGAAAATGAATGCTAGGACACGGAGAGTGGCTCTAGTGGATATCAGGTTGAGTGCTCGTAGCGCTGTTTTCAATGGCATGGGTATGGGGTTGTACCCTCCTATCGCCCTGTCAGCCATCTTGTCCCAGCTCCCGAGAAGTTGTCAGACAATCTAGACATTCAGTAATAACGGGGTGTCTTGGTTCCTGGTGAAATCCGATAGGAAATCCCACATTAGCTCGGGGGTTTGGATGCCCTCTATTTCATCTGGCCAGTTATGGTCATTGAGCTCGAGGCCGTAGTGCTCTATTCTCACCCCATCAATGCATTCGTCATGGACGATATGCTCAACGAAGAACCCGGAGTCCTCGCTCATTGTCTGGCATCCGGATTTCTCGGCCCAGTAGTCGATGAGTGCCGGGACCTCACTCATGGTGCCAACGCCCTCGTGCTCGCCCTCCTTCCACTCCCAGTCGCTGTGATAGTAGATGATGTAATCCAGCTTGCCGTGGATGTGCATGACACCCATGCCAGCATCTAGATTACAGGTTTCTGGGCTTACGGGCATGGTCCCAGCGAAAGACGCGACCGCTGCAAACCTGTGGTTGATCTGGCATGCAATCTCGTAGGTAAACATCGCCCCAAGAGAGTACCCGATGGCATAGAGCCTTGTCTGATCTACGCAGTAGGTCTGGGATAGCTGGCTGGCTATTTGTTCCGAGAAGTTGTTGTCGTCCCTGGAGGTCGCAGCCGTGTTGAGGTACCACTCTCCTTCGGCCGCAGTCCTGTCCTGCTCGGCTATGGCGTATGCCATAATGAACTTCTCCTGCTCACCGAGCTGATCGAACTGGTCTTGTTGAGCGAAGTCCTCCTGGGAGTCCGTGCCGCCGTGGAAGGCGATTATCAAAGCTAGTTCCGTGCCCGCCACCGAGCTAGGTACGGAGAGCCTGAACGTCCTCTCCACACCGTCAACGAGGATGGTAGTGTCCTCTTGGGTTAGAGGTTCAGATGGAGATAGGCAGGGGTCTCCGAGGGCCGGGAGAAGTTCAGTTCCCCCCTCTCCTGTTGCCGCGGGGCCTCCGAGGCAACCGCTCATTGACCCCAATGAGAATAGAACAGCAAGGAGTAGTCCCTTGTAACCGGTTTTCACGTTTGACGCGTATGCTGCCCGAATAACAAGTTATCTTCAGTTTGGCCACCCTATGGGTAGGTGTATCTCGTTCCTCCTCATGAAGGGGAGTGTGGTTCCGGGATTGTCGTACACAGCTAGTATCGGGTTACCGACAGGAGTGAGGCCTTGGGCTTCTGCCATAGACCGGAGCTTCGTCGTCAGACGCCTCGCTTTCCCAGATCGGGAGAGTCCTGAGAATGACAAAACGGCGACCGTATGCTCTTTGACCTCGGTAAGCTTGATCTCCGGATCAAGAGGGTCGGGTAAGTCACCTATCGAGTACTCAGTGGGCATGGTAAAGGACATCATTGGGCCTTCGTCATTCTCCCACATCTGAACCGGTGCGGTCATGGCGATCCTCTGATCGGCATGGTTACCCCCGAAGATGTAGCTCGCAATCCTCCTGAACCCGTTGGAGGTCCCATTCCAACCGGTTCCAGCGGTCTGTAGTCTCGCCTGCACAGTGCTACCATACCTTCTAACTTCGAACCCGCCATACACCCTAAGTGTCTCGTATGACGGTTCCTCGATAGATCCCCCCATGAACTCCCTCACAGTGTAATTATAGCGTTTCTAAGCGGAAGCTGATCATCCAGGCCCCATGTAACAATCAATATCCCGAGGCAGATTATGAACCACATCCAAAACATCGAGTCGGACCACGACTTGATCTTCTTACCGTCCAGAGGGCCGAATGGTAGCATGTTGAAAGTAGCGAGGAAGGCGTTGGCCAAGAGCCAGTAGTATAGTATGAAATCGGTGATTTCTGAATAGCCGCCGAGGCCAGCCGCCAATGGGATGATCCCCAACACCCAGAGGCAGAGGTTCGATACCGGTCCGGCCAACGCGATTTTGCCGAACTGGGGCTTTGTTGTATTGCCGATAACCATGACTGCCCCGGGGGCCATGAAGACGACTTGGAGAATGGCAGCGAGTAGTACCCCGAATCTCAGGCCCCCGGGTGACATCCTGAACTCTGCCCAGCAACCATATTTCCTGGCTACGATCTTGTGTGCCATCTCGTGAATGACGAAGGCCGGAGCGATTGCTATCAACAGAAGCGCGCATAGAGTCAGATATCCTGGAAGGTTTAGAACTGCTCCTCCGATTCCTCCTCCAAAAGCAAAGCCAAGAGCCGCAGTGAATGCGATCGTTGCAACTGTGAGGTGTTCGATCTCAGTACTCGAGAAATGCCAGACTGAGCCCTTGTGGACTGTTGCTGACATAGGCTGTGGCTCGCTTCCGAAGACCCTGAAGAAAGGGTTGCCTCCAGCTGTAGATGAGAAAACGACTCTGACATGCGGGCTTCGACGGCTTCCATCGTCCCTGGCGGAGGAATGGCTCGGAGGGGGCCTTTTACTCTCGAGCCTGTCGAAAGGGTCCTCGTCTATCCACCAGGACCTCGGGTCCCTCTTCTCTGCCACGTCACTCGGTAGGGATGGTGTCGTAATAATGCTCGTAGGGGCTCAGTCCTCGTCTAGCATATCCCCCACTTCCTCCAGCAGAGCGTCCCAAGTGGGAACCTCCTTCCTCTTTCCTCCGTCGATTAAGGAAAGGAGCTCTTCCATCTCATCGGGCTGCAGCTTGGTCCCCCACCAAGACGACTTCTGCCTCCTCTTGTCCAGCAGGGACGCCTTCCTGTGCCTCCTCTGTCTCCTGAACATCTCCTCGACCTCCTCTTGGGTTTTGGCTGAGACCGTTCCCTGATGCTGTGAGATCAGGGTGACGTAGTGGAGCATCAGCTCACCATGCTCGGTGTCATCGATGTACTTAGCAGGGGATGCCAGCATCGTCACCAGCTCCCTGGACAGCCTGTCTGCCTTCGAGGTTGCCTGACCTGACATCCTGTCCCTTGCTCTCGTGTGCGCGGCGATGCACGACCTGCATCGGGAGGACCCGGTCACATCGGGGGCATCGCAGGTCAGGCAGCATATCGAGAACCCCATCTGCTCCATGGCCCTGCGAGGCATCGACATGGAGCGCCCTATCCGTCCTCAGACATGAACCTACTGAGGCTGGGGCACTGTCAGGATTGCCTCAGGGCCCCTCTCAACGGTCGGAGCCTCGAAAACGGAAAGGGAGGGCAGGATGTGCACTGTGCACGCATTGCCACAAGCGGGAGCCAGGTAGTCCTCGCCCTGGTCACTGAAGATGAATCTGAGTCCGTTACCCGCGGGGAGTATCGCATCAATGCCTTGGAACTCCATCATCATGGTTATCTGTTGCCCGGGTATAACGGTCTGGGGCTCATAGCCTCCCTCGTGATACCTCACATCCATGGTCGCATGCCCCAAGCGCAGTCCGGTCATGGCGTCCTGCATCTCGATGAACACCTGGCCACCGTCGAATGTCGGTACGGCTGAGAGGTGCAGAGTTGGCAGGCCTGCTATGTGAATGTCCCTGTCATCGTTGATGTCTGGGCATTCGACGGTAACCGTCTGCCCTCCTCCGACCACCGATAGTCCTCCTCCAACGAAGGCTCCGTCATTACCGCAGTCGCTCAAATCCAGCGTGAAGGGCTCCCTGTCTGCAGGTGGCCATGTCTCCTCGATCCTCCACTGGCCGTCGTTCCTCTGTATCTGAGCATCCAGACTCGGCTTCGGGCCCCTCTCCTGGAGATAGTACTCGAACCACTCGAACAGGTCCTGACCCCAGTCCCACCTTGTCATGTTCTCGAGTGCCTCGAATCCATATCCCGGTTCGACCCCCTCGTGGCTGTTGACTTGGTCTGGGTAGTGGTGGCCCCACTGTCCCAGTATCCCCCTGACCTCGAAGCCAGCGTCGACGTACGTCTGGTACCAATTTGTGCCCGGAGGGCCCCCAAACACCTGATGCGGGTCCACGTTCCAGTCCTGCATGCCCTGCACCCAGTAGATGCTTCCATTCCAGTTGAGGAGTGCCTTGTCTATGTGGCTCCTCTCGTCGTAGTAGTTCTGCATGTAGGGGTCCATCTCACCTCCGACATAGGTGACTGGTCCCGCGAATATGCCCTCCAGGATGTCAGGACAGATGTTATCCAGATCGTCCTCGTTGTAGTCGACTGTGCTGGAGAAGTAGTTCATGTGCATGATCTGGGATCTGGCCTCGGCACTGCCGTTCTTGTAGAGCAGGGGGTGCAAGGCGGTGGTTCCTGACATCGGGACTATCGTCTTCAGGTACTCGCTCCCCATTGCCGCTGCCTCCCACTGGGTGGCTCCCTCGTAGGACTTGCCGTACAGGCCCACGTTACCATTGCTCCAGTTCTGGGTACCCAGCCACTCGACAGCGGCGTGGATGCCAAGGCCCTCGCCTGCCCCCCTGTAATCGAAGCACCCACTGCTCTCCTCAGTGCCGAACACAGCCACCTGCGCGAAGGCGTAGCCGTGGGGTACGAAGTTCTCGAAGATGAACTCCCCTCTCGCAGCGCCCACGATGTTAGTGGGTGTGGACTCGGCCCCTTGGGTGCCGTAGGAGAAGTACGGTGAGATCACCGCTATCACCGGTACCTTGTCGCCCCCGATGGTATTGCTGGGGAGCCAGTATGACAAATGGACCGTCGATTGCGCGGGTCCTGTTTCCCATACATCGCTGGTGTCGACGTCGATGAAGGCCTCCTGTACCTCGAGTGCGCTGTAAGGGCCTGGCTCCAGCAGAAGACTGTAGGAGCCCGAGGTGTCCCACTCCATGGTGTGCCTGTCCCATATTGACGGGTACTGTGTCTCGTTTGTGCTGGAATTAGCCTCTGGCTCATCCGGGAAGATACACCCAGACAGCAGGGCCGAGAGGAACAGCGCGACTATCCCAACCGGTCGGACCATGTTGCCCATGGCTTTTGGGTGTCGGCTCCTGCTTCAAAACCTGTGTATGGTTGGACGGTTTCTTAAGAAGGGACAAAGGATATACGAAAATGCCTCGGCACTGCTAATACGATGTTCCAACGCTTAGTGGCAGGGATGGCAGTGAATCTTGTTCTGAGTCTGATACCTCAGAGGGTGAGGAGCGTGATCGGTGGCCTGATAATGGCGGTGGGCGGTCTACTGCTCCTGTTGGGCCTGGCTATCGTTGTCGTAATATCTGAGGATGCCGCATTCTTCCTCGGAGCGTGTGTTGGAATAGTTGGTTTTTTCATATCGGGGATTGGTTGGTGGATACGCAGTGTTGGGCCCTACGAATCGCTCGGCGAGTCAGTTGCTAATGCAGTGATTGATATTTGATACGGGCATTAGTGAAAGTATGGTGCGCGGAATGGTCATGCCGATTTGGTACCACCCCCTCTACACGGAGGGGATCTCCGAGGGGGCTCGGTTTCCGCGTGAAAGATACAGGATCCTGCGTGAGCGGCTCAAGGCACTTGAGGAGGAGGGGTCAGTCATCATCGAATGCCCCGAGCCTATTGGTCCGGAAGTTCTCAAGATTTCCCATGAAGAGAGCTACGTGGACCGCTTCCTGGAGGGGACCCTCACTCAGGCCGAGATCCGAAGGATCGGCCTGCAACCATGGACCGATAGTTTTGTGGAGAGGACGCTGAGAATAATGGGAGGGTCAGTGTCTGCCCTGGAGCACGTCTTGGTCCATGGTGGACTGTCAGGCAACCTGGCAGGAGGTACGCATCATTCTCATCGGGACTTTGGATCGGGGTACTGCGTCTTCAACGACCTGTCGGTCTGTGCCCTCTTGGCAAGGGACTATCATGGGTGCTCTCGTGTGGTGGTTCTGGACCTAGATGTACACCAGGGGGACGGCACCGCCTCCATCCTGGAAGAAGAGGAGGGGGTCACGACAATATCTGTCCATTGCAAGCAGAACTTCCCTTTCAGAAAGGCGGAAAGTGACTACGACCTCGTTGTTGAGGCGGGCTCTGGGGATGATGAGTACCTATCGGTAATCGATGACGCTATGACGATAGTCGAGCGTTATGAGCCTGATGTCATCCTCTTTCAGGCCGGTGTCGACGGTCTCTCTGAGGATGCATTGGGGAGGCTGGATGTCAGCAGGGAAGGGATGAGGTATAGGAACAAGAAAGTGTTCGACTACGTCCTGGACAGTCAAGTGCCCTGCGTGGTCTTCATGGGTGGAGGGTATTCGGACCCCATAGAACACACCGTGGATGCCCTGATGGACCTCTTCCGCGGGGCCGCCAATGTGAATTCCTTGCTTTCGTAATGGTTTATTCAGCGTTCTAACTCCGTGATGAGTCCCTTGGGTAGCACGCTGTCGATCGTCATCCTCTTCCCGTTTGGGTGATCGAATGACAAACGGGAGGCGTGGAGGCAGAGCCTGTTGACGCTGGCCTTCCCCCACCCATGCCTGGTATCCCCTGCCACTGGGCACCCGAGGTTTGCCATGTGGAGTCTGATCTGGGCCCTCCTACCTGTATCTATCTTGATTCTGATGAGCGAGTGGGCCTTCCCTGTTTCCTCGAGAGACCAGTGCGTGATGGCCTCCCTTCCCGCTCTCCTGCCGGGCTCGACGAGCCTGACTCTCATGTCCCTGGTCTCCTGAATCCTGGCGTCCTCGGTTCCCGATTGCGCAGGGGGCTTTCCGTGTACCACAGCATGGTACACCCTCTCGACTGTCCTGCCCTTGAACTGGGACTGAAGCATGTCTCTGGTCTCGGGGCTCCTAGCGAGGATTAGGCACCCGGACGTCTCCCTGTCCAGCCTGTGGACGAGCAATGCCCTAGTCCTGCCATTCTCCCATGCCCACTTGGCGGCCCTATCGAACATCGTGTCCGCCTCCCCCCTGTCTGTGGCCACGGAGAGCAACCCATGTGGCTTGTCGACCACTATCACCTCCGAGTCAGAGTAGAGTACCGTTGGCTCGGGTATGCTGGCAGGTGGCTTGGGGGGGTCGTCCCCATCGAGGCGGGAGAGGACGACGATAGTTGCCCCGGGGTCCACCCTCTGGCGTGGGTGCTCGCCCCTGACCCCGTCGATCCTCGTCCTTCCCTGCGATATCATCCTCCTCAGGGAGTTCTTCTTCGCCTCCGGGTGAATCGCGGACAGGGCCTCGATGAGTGTGCACCCCTCTTCGACGGTGATCGATGGATCGGGCATCAGTCCTCCCACCATTTCTTGCTTGCCGGGGCTATGTCGAAGTCCTCCCGGCTATGCAGGGTAAAGCCCCCATCGGAGAATGCGCGTATGCTCACTGACCCCTTGCGCCTCGCGGGGAACGATGCGTCGTTGACATCGATGTCCCTCAGCCACTTCCACCTCTCTCCCTCCTCTCCGTGGTCCTCGTCTTCGGCACCGAACGGGTAAATCCCAACCCATGCAGAGCTGCTACCTGGGGGGTCATTGATTCTGAATCGAACCGGTTTCCCCTCTATCGCCTCCAGCACCTCGATGGAAGGGTCCTTGGGTCCCTTGGGAGAAGTGGCGGGCCTGTCCTTGAACGCCTTTCGGATGATACCCAGACCAACGAGGGATAGCGAGCCGATNCCAGACATGATTGAGCCNGCTATNGTCAATCCTATGGATTCCACAACTTTCTCNNCATCCTGTATCCACATTGGAATAGGGTACGAATCATCGTTTCTAGAGGCTGAAATATCGGTGTGGCCTGCCATACAGCCGTAACAGGCCCGACCGAGCTTCACCAGATTTTCCCCTTTCTGCTCGGGCCATACATTTGCATCGCACCCGCTTCCGTNATGGGCGATTTCAAGTTCGAACNCCTGCCTCGTTNGGTCTGCATCATTCTGCTTCGCCCGTGACGTCCACGGGTCGCTCATCCATAGGCCCGAATGAGTGGCGTTCACAGTCACACTCTCACAGTAATCGTGTATCCCGTTATTATCGAAGTCCCCCGGTACCGCATCGATGAAAATGATGAACCCCTGATCGCCCATGCCGTCTGCATCGGTAATCCACAAACGNGCAGATGAAGTTTCCTCNTGGTGNAGAGTTTCGGCTGTAATAGCCCCAATGANGAGCATGGCTACGCCGGGGATCAGGAGTAATACGGCNAACACAACCCCCACCCAGGTCCACCTTGGAGCGGGCTTGCCGGTTTCTGCATGAGATTTGGCCCACGAAGAGATGAGAGTAAGGGAAGCGCCCACTGACAGAAATCCACCGATGCCGAACATTATCGCGCCCGGAATAATCATTCCGAGATTCTCCTCGCCCGCTGGGCCTTGCCCACCGATAAAAAGTGGTAAACCGATACCGAACAGGAACATTCCAGTCACGAATGCCGTGATCACCAGACGCTTGTTCGGTCGTTCATGCGCCCGTCCTGTTGCGGCATTATTCGGCTTGACTGCGAAGTCTTTTCTTTCATGTAACCTGTATCCGCCATCTGAAAATACGCGTATGCTCCAATTGCCTTCGTATTTCTCGGTGAATGATGCGTTGTTCACGTCTAAGTCCCTGAGCCATTCCCATTGCTGCTTCTGCTTCCCAATTTCCTGGTCACTCGAACTTGGGTGATAGATTCCAACCCAGGCATCGTTGCTGCTTGGAGGGTTGTTGATTCTGAAACGAACCGGCTTGCCCACTACTGCTTCCAAAATCTCAATCCCGTTGGTCGCCTGAGTTGTATGGGGAGTAGTCGAAGCTCCCGCAGGAATGGGGAACTCGCCGCGTGGCTTGTTGTGCGTGGCATCATCACTGCATCGGAAGAGTCCTGTACCACCTGGCTGCTCGAAGAATGCCGCGTCTTTCGGTGCGCCGCCGCCTCTGTCGTTCCATATCTGTCCACCCAAGGGTTGCCTGCTCGGGCTGAGGCAGTCTAGGGCAACACAGACCACGTCCTTGTGTGAGGGCGGGGTTTCGCTAGTTGTCCCCACGTCACCAAGTGACACGTAACCCGCTGGCGGGATAGGACGCCAGCACCAGAAGCGACGCCTGCCGCGTTCCTGCCACCATACTAGATCGAACCTTTCGGGCGGTGCGATGTCTCTACCGCCAGCACGAATGACCAACGTCGAGAAGTTCGGTGGCGAGTGCCCGTTCTTGGCGGTCATACCGATCAAATGGCACCCATGCAGGCACGCGCGGCCTCCAGACAGAGACGTCTTGGTTTGCGCCGGAACCACTGTCGTTCCATACCTCGTCGTACTCACTTACGGGCACGAATTCGAACTTCTTCTCCGCTGAAATCGACTCAGTTGAGTGGATTTTATGCTCCGATTGGATGGTGAAATCTTTCCGTTCGGCCAGTGTGTATCCGCCGTCTGAAAAGACGCGTATGCTCCAATCGCCTTCTGCCCGACCCCCGTTTGATAACGAAACGTTGTTCACGTCGATGTCCCTGATGTATTTCCATCGCTGGTTTTGCCCTCCGTGATCCTGATCGGGTGCGCCCGTTGGATAGATGCCGACCCAAGCATCATTGTGGTTTGGGGGGTTGTTGAGTTTGAAGCGGACGGGTTTACCAGACACGGCTTCCAGCACCTGAATAGATTCACCTGAAGCAAACGTGGAGGAACGGTCGGTGTTGGGGTGCTGTTGAGTTTGAGTCGTAGCGTCGGGCGGGTGATAGACTGTTGGCGCCGGATGCTTGCCGCCTGGGGCACCCGGATGGCCCCAGGCTTCGACATTTTCCCATACGCCTTCACGCGGGGGAACACCGATCTTTCCACCGGTATGCGCAGCATAGAGAACCCCTGCTCTTGAGATGATCATCCACTTCCTCCACTCCGGGCGTTGATGGTAAGGACCGGTGTCTTGGAAAGCGATGAAAATCTCGGGGTTCTGAGTATGCTGGTAATGGCCGGCGATAGTGCTGAAGTGTCTATTNTCATGTTTGCCGGGCATGAACTCGTAGTTCCCGTTCACTTCCGGACTTCCGGCTTGGGCGACGATTACATACGAGGGCATCGATGCTGTAGTTGTTGCAGGTTGTTGTTGACCTGTAGCGCCCTGCTGCACGAACTGGATGTCTTCCCAGCCGCCTCTTGGCGCATGGTCTCGGTTCCATTGTGCTGTGCCATTTTGCTGCGCACTCAGGTACTTCCCATGACAGGACTTCAAACAGACTACATTGTTGCCACGGTCTTCGACCGTGAACTCCTCCCAGCCACCTGGTGGTGCCTCTCTACGATTGATTTGTACGCTACCGTCAAGCTGTGCTGATAGGTACATGCCGTGAGCACCCTTGAGTGCAATCTTGCCATTGTGCCGCTGTTCTACTTGGAAGTATTCCCAGCCACCTGCATGGTCGCGGTTCCATTCTGCACGCCCGTCGGGCTGAGCGCTCAGGTACTTCCCGTGGACGCTTCGGAGCGACACGGTTCCTTGCATGATTTGTCGTAAATAGAAGAGAATATGGATGTTGTTGAGGGCTTTCAATACAAACAACTTCAATTGAATCGGGCAATACAACATGTTGTGGGAGGCATGTCCTTGGACTCATTGGACTGGCGGGAGCGCTTCGTCGGGGAAACGCCTGGAGACAGTGTCTCGGGGGGTGGGCCTAGGCAAGTTCCCGGTGCTTGTTGGTCGAAAGTCGAACCTACTCCTGTTCCGAATCCGACTCTCAGACTATGGTCGGATGAACTGGCTGAGATCTTAGGAATAGAAAGAGGAGGTGAGGCGTTTCTTGGAGGTAACAGAATAGCCGATGGGATGTCTCCCTATGCGCAACGATACGGGGGTCATCAATTCGGAAATTGGGCCGGACAACTAGGAGATGGACGAGCGATTACATTAGGAGAAGTTGATACTGGTGAGCGGGTTCTCGAATTACAACTCAAAGGTTCTGGCGTCACCCCTTATTCTCGCTTTGCAGATGGGAAGGCGGTACTCCGTTCCTCGATTCGAGAGTTCCTCTGTAGCGAAGCGATGCATCATCTTGGAGTTCCTACCACCCGCGCATTGTCACTGGTCACAACGGGTGAAGATGTAGTGCGAGATATTCTCTATAACGGGAATCCTGCACCTGAAGACGGAGCGATTGTTTGTAGGGTCGCTCCGAGTTTCATTCGATTTGGAAGTTTTCAGATTCATGCTATGGATGGAAATAAAACTGCCTTACGGGCTCTTGCAGAACACACAGTAAAACACCATTTTCCAGGACATTCGATAGAAGATGATGAGGGTNTAATCGAGTGGACAAAACAAATCGCAAAAGAAACTGCTCTGATGATTGCACATTGGATGAGAGTCGGTTTTGTTCATGGAGTAATGAATACTGACAACATGTCTATTCATAGCTTAACCATCGATTATGGCCCCTACGGATGGATTGAGGACTTCGATCTCGGCTGGACACCAAATACGACCGACGCGGGTAGGAAGAGATACAGGTTTGGAAATCAGACCGACATTGGAGGTTGGAATATTGCTAGATTTTTGGAGGCTGTATCTCCGTTGATGGAAAATCCTCAGAAGCTCAACGATGTTTTGGATTATTACTACCAGGAATATCAAGAAGTTCACACAAGGATGTGGATGGATAAGATAGGGGTCGATGAATACAAACAAAATGAATTCGATTTAGTTGCAGACTTGATTCGGCTACTGGAGGTTTCTAATATCGATATGACGATCTTTTTCCGATTGTTGTCAAATCTAGAGACCCCGGATGTGGAGCTGCTAAATTTCGCATTCTACTCTCCTGAGAAAATCCCTGTGGAGGAATGGAATGAATGGTTGAATAAATGGTGGGAGTATACGGAGGGCGTACCAAATAGAGGAAAAATGAGGAGTGTTAATCCTAAATTTGTCCTAAGAAATTGGATGGCTCAATTGGCCATAGATGCCGCAGAAAAGGGTGATTATACTGTTGCGGAAGAACTCCACCATTTGCTAAAATCACCATATGCAGAGCAGTCGGAATACGAATCGAAGTGGTTCCAGAAGAGGCCGGGGTGGGCTGATCACAGGGTTGGTTGTTCGATGCTTTCCTGTTCAAGCTGATTCGTCAGAGAAGGTTTTCTTCTGCATAATTTACAGCGTTTCTGAATATTGCCAGTCCTTCGCCTTCACCGTGTTCTCCATCCTCTACATCCCTTGTCCAGGTGGCGCCTAGCCATGTCGAATGGTTAGCCTCGGGGTGTGGCATCAGGCCGAAGACGAGTCCCGTTGGGTCACAAACTCCCGCGATATTTCTCCAACTCTGATTGGGCGATATTGGGTATGGGAGTACTTCGTCGCTTGAACTAGGGTATTCTGTAGCAGGGTCAACGTAGCGGGCCACCAGTTGCCCAGATTCAGACCAGCGATCTAGAAGTTCTCTGTCATTGGTGACGAACTTCCCCTCTCCGTGGCGAATCGGGACTCTCATTCTAGTGATTCCTTTAGTCCAAACACACGGGCTAACTGGGTCAAACTCTAGAGTCGCCCAACGATTTTCGTAGTGGCCGCTATCATTCAGTGCTAGTGATGCGGTTTGGGTCAGGCTGACTTCTTCGTCGCCTGGAAGCAGGCCCATCTTGACAAGGACTTGGAAACCATTGCAGATTCCAATTACCAACTTACCCGATTGAACAAAACGCCTAACTTGATCTCTTAGACCAAATCTCAGCCTGTTACCCATGAGTCTTCCACTACCTAGGTGATCTCCGAAGGAGAAGCCGCCCGGGACGGCCATGATGTGGTAATCGTCTAGACTCATTTCTCCATTTACCAGTCGATTTACGTGGACTCGGTCGGCTGTCGCCCCGACCATTTCGAAAACCGCCATTGTCTCGGTCTCACAATTAATTCCGAAGCCGGAAAGAACTGCTACGCGGACTTGATTCATTGCGGGCCGCCTCCATCCAAAGTGCCTTTCCAAGCACTTCTCAAATTACTCATCGAAGATGAAAATAGCCTATCTTCTCCATTGTTTACAGAGATTTTGTCGCCATCAACAACGGTTCCCAAATTGTAGCACGCATGCCCCGACATAGATGCCTCAAATGCTTCGCAGTCTTCCGATTTTACACTGACTAGAATGCGCCCTAGAGATTCCCCAAATAGAGCGCCCCAAGCATCGATTTGGTTGCAGTCGGACATTATTGAGGAGATGTCCACGTCTGCACCTGAGTTGGAGCCAAAGCAACATTCCGCGAGGGATACTGCCAATCCGCCATCGCTACAATCGTGGGCACTAGCAACGAGGTTGTTCTCCATCCCATTAGTTAGTGCTCTGTACATTGCTAGATTTCGGGTTGGGTCAATTTCTGGCACTCTTCCACCGATTCCTGACTTGCCGTTTGACTCATCTCGAAGCATGTAGGACAATTCGCTAGCGCCGAGTTCGTGATGAGATTCTCCACAAAGATAGATTCTGTCTCCTACGGACTTGAAATCGCTTGAAACCGCCTTTCTGACATCNGAATGNTTNCCNATTAGNCTNAACAGAATTGTAGGAGGTATGCTGATCTTCTCGCCGTGCAATGTGGCATCGTTCTTCATCGAATCCTTACCGCTTATGCACGGCAAATTGTATGCCCGACATACATCATCGAGGGCGCGATTTGCTCTGACTAATTGTGCCAATTTGTAGCGCCCGTCGGGGGTCTTGGCCGACTCTACCGGGTCGGGCCAACAGAAGTTGTCTAATCCGGCGATAAGATCGAGATCTACACCTACGCATACTGCATTTCGAAGGGCTTCATCGATGCTTGCCGCAGTCATAGCATAAGCATCGATGTCCGAATATCTCGGCACAATCCCATTGGAAATTACAGCACCTTGGGTTTGGCCTTGAATCGGGGCGATTACTGCGGCGTCTCCAGGTGCATCATGATTAACTCCGCAAAATGGCTTGATTACGGATTGTGCGATAACTTCGTGATCATAGGAGCGGACCCACCATTCCTTACTTGCAATGTTAGGGCGAGCCATTAGACGAAGAAGGACTTCTCCCATTTCGGATACATCAGGGAGTATTGGTTCGGCATGGGTTGGTGGTGTCCATTCTGAATCGAGTTCTAATTGAGGGCAGCCATCATGAAGGAAGGAGATTGGAAGATGGGCGACTACATCTTCTCCCATTCTGACCACAAATGCGCCTGAATCAGTGAATGTTCCAACGGCAGTAGCCTCTACTTCGTGGAGTTTTGCTAATGCCTCAAATGCCGCGCAGTCCTCTGGACTTATTCCTACTGTCATCCTCTCTTGTGACTCAGAAACTAGTATCTCCCAAGGGCTTAAACCGGCTTGCTTCAATGGAACTACAGCAAGGTCTAGATCGGCTCCTCCTGTCAGTTCGGCCATTTCTCCTACTGAGCTTGAAAGGCCCCCTGCTCCATTGTCGGTTATGACTTGGATTAGCCCCTCGTCGCGAGCCTCAATAATCATGTCAAGCATTTTCTTTTGTGTAATCGGGTCTCCGATTTGTACTGCAGAACTTGGGCTTTCTTCCGTCAGTTCCAAACTTGAGAAGGTCGCTCCGTGGATTCCGTCCGAACCCACTCTTCCGCCGACCATGTAGACAACGTCTCCTGGAGTCGGGGTTTTGTCGTGGGATTCTCTTCCGTCAGGAAGTGTGCGCGGCATCAATCCGACTGTCCCGCAGTAAACGAGTGGCTTTCCAAGATATCTGTCATCAAAGATAATCGCGCCATTGACGGTTGGAATCCCGGATTCGTTTCCACCCGCTCTAACCCCTGCATGCACGCCTCGGAAAACACGAGAGGGGTGGAAGAGTCCTTCCGGTATATTGCCTGAGTAGTCTGGTGGACCGAAGCAGAATACGTCGGTATTTGCGATTGGTCGAGCGCCCAAACCCGTGCCTAGAATGTCTCTGTTAACTCCAACGATTCCTGTCATCGCCCCGCCGAATGGATCTAATGCGCTTGGAGAATTGTGAGTTTCTGCTTTCATACAAAGACTCCATTCGTCATTCCAAGCGATTACTCCTGAGTTGTCATGGAAAATAGATAGGAGCCAATCGACCTTTTTCTGAATGTCAAGGGTTGGCTTCATGATGTGGGTTTTGAATAGAGAGTCGATTGTCGAGTCTTCACCCGTCTCTGTGTCTTTGTGGTGAATTTTTGCGGCAAATATCTTGTGAGAGCAGTGTTCGGACCAAGTCTGCGCTAAACACTCCAATTCCGCATCTGTTGGAGCGTTTTGGGGTAGTCCTAATTTCTCTCTTGCTTCCCTTACAGATGGCTCTCTATAATGCGATTGTATGGCCTTCATCTCAGTCAAATTGAGAGCTAGTAACCCCGTCTCTGATATGTCGATTAATTCCTCATCGGAGACTTCCAAATCTACAATCGCTGGTGTAGTTTGTTCTAGGGCTGGCCGGTCTGGGAAATCTAGAGAGGGCCATGCCGATTTCTCACACTCTGCTTGGCTAGCGATGGCGGCTCGCTCAATCATTGGATTGTGCAATTTACTCGCTAGCCATTCTGCAGATGTATTCTCTGGAACCCCCCAGAAAGCATAGGTTCGTGTTGTAGCTACAGCAGCATCGTTTGCTAAGTGAGGGAATAGTGTCAGTAACCCATCCAAGCCGGCTTGGCCGGCGTTGTCTGTAACTCCTGGCTTGAATCCGGCTTGAATTACTATTTGGGGTNCTTCGGAGAATGTTGTTGGGTTGTCGAGTAAACGGGTGTTGACGCTTCCTTCCTCCATCACAGGATCTGCAAATAGATCGTAAACGGTTCTTTCAGCCTCATCCGGCGATAATTTCGCTCGCACTTGATAGCCTAGAATTACCCTCACAGATTCTACATTTAGGTTGTAATTTGAGGCTAGCATACTCTTGACTGAGTCGCCTCTTGCATCTGGAAGGCCAGCGAGGTCTCTAGTAGTGACTTCGAAAGAAAAGACCGGGGTTGTCGTGCCCATGAATTGCCCTCGGTGACTCACTCCTGTGTCGTGCCGTCTATCAATAAACAGGTACAGGCCTTTGGCCTGGACTGGGGAATTATAGGGAAAGACTTGAGACGGTCGTGTTGGCGGAATGACTTGATGCGAGCCGAAGACCTCTGGGGTGCGCGCTGGACTTCCTGCGCCAATCCATTGGCCCATCGCTACATGGAAACCGCCGCTAGAAAGCAGTCATTGGTGTGTCTGGCGGCTGATTTGCGCAGTGTAGGCGAGTTGGTCGATTTGGTCGAAGANGTNGGGCCTCATNTCGCNGCACTAAAGACTCATGTCGACATGGTAGACGATTTCTCAGGAGAATCTTGGCAAGGTCTTGTCGACTCTGCAAAGAAGCANGACTTGTTACTATTCGAGGACCGAAAATTCGCAGATATCGGTAAGGTCTCTCAAAATCAGATGGCTGGTGTCCATGATATCCGTTCGTGGGCGGATATTGTAACCGCCCACAGAATCTCTGGGCCTGACATTGTTGATGGAATAGCAGCAGGCTGGGCAGATGTTGAGAGGATAGGAGGCGTTCTCTTACTTGCTCAGATGTCTAGTAGTGGCAATCTACTGANTGCAGATTANACTGATGAAGTGATTGCTACAGGCGGGGGTTCTCCGAACGTAATTGGATTCATTGGAAATGGCAGTTTCTCCGAGGAGGTTGTCGCTTTACGAGCAAAGGTAGGAGATTCACAGATGATCTGGACCCCAGGGGTGAATCTTGCAGTTGGAGATGGCGATATGGGGCAAAGATATGGACACCCGAGAGAAGCGGTTCTAGCGGGTTCTGATGCGATAATCGTCGGATCGGGTATCCATCGTGCTGATTCTAGGCGTGACGCTGCGGCTGAGTACGCACGTGCATCTTTCGAAGCACTCTGTGAGCGTGAGGGGCAATAATGCTCGAGACGGTTTTGAATTACTTTATTTTCATCGTGACTATCTTATTTGTTGGTTTTTTTTTCTTTCGTGAAGTCATCAAGCGATGGAGGATTGGCTTGAGGATGTCTGCCGGTGATGAGAGTTTACTNACAGACAGTTCTGTGTCAATGAAAACAATTACCGATGCACCAGAAGGAAGTGTGATAGTATCACATGTCCCAGCAAAAATAATTGATGACGGTCAATGATTATCTCAAACCATTCCAGTCAATTGGTCGATTAGGGAGTTTAGATCTAGAATATCGGCGTAGTGCGCGCCGCCTATGGCTCCGCCTGAGATTATTAGCAGGAGAAATAATCGGATTATCCAACGGCCTTTCGGCTTCTTCTTTCTTGGCGGGGTTATGGGCGCCGGTTCACTTGGCTGAGAAGGTGGTAGCTCGATGTTTTCGACAGGTGGTGCGGGGACTCCGGGGAGCGGGGGCATGCCTGGCAAAGAAGGTAGTGCGGGAGGTGCTGGTTCGGGGTCTTCCAGAGTAGGGTATAGGGCGTCCAAATCGGTAAGCCCGGGTGCTTCGGGAATTTTACCCATCCAACTACTCCATGCTTCTTCGATAGAAGAATCTGTGAAAGGTGTCATCAGAACGCCGACGGCTCCGGCTGAATATGCTGCATCCTCGGCTAAGTCGATTCTGCCTCTACTGGATACGAATACTATGCGCGCTTTTGGATCGGATTCTCTCATCTCCAGCGCCGCTACATGGCCGTCGAGAGTAGGAATATCTACTGCAATGAATACCAAATCAGGCCGCAATGCAACGAAGTCGTCGACTGCTTTATCTCCGTCTTTGACTACTTCAGAAGCCCAGCCGCGCTTGCGGAGAACCATTTGCAAACGGCCTTCTGTGATTGAGTTTCCAATCACGATGAGGGCGGTCTTGGACTCATCCGCTGACATGTTCATGATGACACAAGAGGTGTTGTTGAAGAAAGACGCGGTCAAACCTCTTGCGATAGTATCGAATCAATTAGCCAATCCGGCTCGAAGTCTTGCAGATCATCATAGCCCTGCCCCACCCCTGCTAAAACAATAGGGCGTCCTGTGGTGTGAGCAATCGAAAGCGCAGCTCCTCCTTTGGCATCTGTGTCTAACTTACAGAGAACTGCGCCGTCGAAACTTAGCATGCGCTGGAATTCTTTTGCTTGTATTACTGCATCGTTTCCAGCAAGTGCGTCTGCCACGAATAATACCAGATGGGGACGAGTGACTCTGTGCACCTTTCGTAGTTCTTCCATCAAGTTGGTTTTGTTTTGCATGCGCCCTGCTGTATCGATAATTACGATGTCTTCTCCCCTGGCTTTTGCGCTCTCTAATGCATCTCTAGCAACGGCTGCTGCGTCGCCTCCTCTTTGGCTACGAATACAACGTACTCCGAGCCTGTCTGCATGGTTTGCTAATTGATCGATAGCGCCGGCTCGGAAAGTATCTGCGGCTGCTAAAACAACTGAGTACCCTTGACTGGTTAATCGATGGGTGATTTTTGCTGTCGTGGTGGTTTTTCCGGTCCCGTTTACTCCGACCATCATTATCGAAACCGGAGTGCCTTGGTTAGCAAATGACTTCACTGTTTTATCGAAATCCCAATATCCCGCTTCCAATAATGAAAGTAGTGAATTTCGTAAGGCGCTCTCGATTACTTCGGATAAATCCGCCTTCCGCGCTATTCGAGCGCCGATTAGTGAGCCGCGAAGTGTAGTCATTACATCCGTAACAGCATCATGGCCCATGTCGGCCATCAATAGATCCATTTCTAATTCCTCAAGGATTTCTTCGAGTGTATTGCTGGCCGCGATTACTTTTCCTCCGCGTGTAACTTCTGCTTCGCCCAAATCAATCTTGAATTCGGCTGTATCATTCGCAACTAACTCCCTTCCTGTTGTACTAATCATTGGGTCTTGTGGGGGTTGTTCGACAGGGGTGTTATCGGCCTCTGCTTTGGCCACCGCAGCGGCTCGTTGGGCTTGTTTTCGAGATTTCTTGTCGACCGGAGAGGAGAATGGGTCTTCGGGAAGTTCTTCCACGAAATCGTCCCACTGGTCCTCAACATCTTCCTTGAATTCTTCAAAGCCTGGAGGCGGCGGGGGTGGTGGGGCGTTTTTTGCTCTCTCAATTGCTTCCATCAATTGACGGCGTTGAAGTAATGCTTCTTCGGCCTCGATTGAGTCTTCTTCTACGGTGAAGTCCTCCTCTTCCGCGGCTTCTTCGGCCTTCTTTTTGAAGCGGTCGAATAAGCCCATTTTTTCACCTCAGAATTTCAGTCATCAAGTGTGAACTCTGTTCCTCTCTTTCGTCGTCGGCGTTTCGGTCTGCTTTCGCTTTCTTCGGAATTTGTTGCTTCTGCAGTCTCTGGCAATTCGTCTTGTAATTCGGCGACGCCGTCGTTGAATTGTGTTGCTAGTTCAATGACCATTTTCTCCGTCTCGTCAAATTCTGATTTCAGGCTGTCCATAAGACGTAGTAATTCTTGGTTTCTTGTGGATAAAATCTCCAATGCTTCCTCTCGCGTCTTCTCTGCTTGGATTCCGCTGCCAATATCGATCACGGCGCCCGCATCAGAAGGGATGTCTGCGATGATTTGGACGCCTCCTCCCAGAGGAATCATTGCATCACTCGCCCCTGATTCAGGGATTGCTTCCAGTGCCATGATTGCGCGAGCTTGTTCTTGTCGAACTTCTTCCAAGCGAACCACTTGAGACTCAAGATTCTGAAGGCGCTCGCGATTGGCCTCGACTTGTTGCGCGATACTCTGTAACTCTGCCCTGTCGGGGTTGCTCATTGGCTCGTCGAGTTGTCAGGGTGCAATGAAGCCGTCGATGAATCATCGTCGTGATTTGTTTATGTAACATAAGTCAAAGCAATTGGACATGAAGATTGTCGCCCCTTGGATGATCTGCTTGATGTTCTTGGCATCATTTTCTGGTTGTATCGCAAGCGAGGAAGGTGATAATGAGGGAAGATATATCGACGATGAAGAGGATTTAATCGATTACATCGAAGAAGGAATATGTGGAGATATTGATGGAGACGGTATTCCTGATTGTCCACTGAGTGGGTATATCGAAGGAACCGATCCTTGGTGGTGCACCTCAAGTGGGATTGGTGGTCATCACGTTGATCCTGTGTATGAAAATTCAGAGAAGGGGGTTCTCAGCGACGAGATTTGTGAAGCGCTAACCTACGAGCTGAAGGCTGCGATTGAATGGTCTCAGGAATGGCCTACCTTGGGAGATGCTGAAGCCGCTGGATATAGTATGTCTGTGGAATATGTAGAAGGCATGGGAACGCATCATGTGATTTTGAATGATTTCTCTATGGAAGACCCTTCTTTTGATTCTGAAAATCCACTATTTCCCGGAACAAGAATAGATTCTGTATTTGAATTTGAAAAGCCTGAGTTCTTGATGTACGGAGGTGAAGATGCCGATGCACAGTTGGTTGGTTTTGCATGGTTTGTGTATGCTCCAGTGGATAATCCTCCTGAAGGTTTCTCAGGCGATAACGACTGGTGGCACCGGCACGAAATCATGTGCTTCCAACCTAGTGATTTTGTCTTTAGGGGAGAAGGTTTGAGTGATGAAGTCTGTGAAGAAAGAGGTGGTGAAAATATCAACCTAGAGGAATATTGGATGGTTCATGCTTGGATAGTTAGGCCTTGGTTGACTTTTGATGATGTATTTACCAACCATCACCCATGTCTGCATGAAGAAGGCCCTGAGACTGATCCTGATGCTGAATGTTGGTCCGAGAGTACCGAACATGTCGGCCACGAAACCTGATTTTTGGCTTAATCGAGGGCCCCGTTGTAGTCAAATAGGGCTCGTCTGTCGCCCGACTGCTGGAAGGATATCCGATGGGTAGAGTAGTTTGGTTCACTGGCCTCTCCGGAGCGGGAAAAACCACCATTGCAATGGCGGCTGCAGAACGCTTTGGTTGCGAGGTACTAGATGGCGATACTATTCGAGATTTCTTTGCTAATCACGACTTCAGTCGAGAAGGTAGAGAGAGGCACTTGCTGGGTATCGCTAAGATGGCGAAGATGATTTCTAAGCACACCGATGTTCTCTGTTCGTTCATCACCCCTTACGAAGATGTGCGAGAAAAAATCCTTGAGATTCTACCAGATGATGCAATTATGGTGCACGTCTCCACTTCTCTCGAAGTCTGCGAAGAGCGTGATGTGAAAGGATTGTACGCAAAGGCAAGAACTGGTGAAATATCCAACTTTACTGGCATTTCTGACCCATTCGATGAGCCTAAATGCGCCGATATTACTCTCAACTCAACAGGCGAAGAAGGCGGCTCAGTTGATGATATGGTCGAACAATTATCTCATCTATTTGAGAAGAAGAAGGCGGTTCTACTTCCTGGCCGCTGGCAACCTCTCCACGTTGGTCATGAGTGGTTAATTCAAAGAGAATTGGACCAAGGAAAGAGGGTTGTTGTAGGAATTCGTGACACCCCTGTGTCCGAATCCGACCCTTACTCTGCAGATATGCGTAAGAGGATGATTGAGCACCGCTACGAGGGAGAGGATGTTGAGGCATGGATTATGCCTGATATCGAAGCAATTTCTTATGGACGAAAGGTAGGCTACGATCTTCGTGAAGCCGATGATATTCCTCCTGAAGTGTTCGCTGTATCTGCAACCGGAGTAAGGGGTGGAAACAGAGCGAATGTGTCTCAGAAAGTCATGGAGTTCATGATTTCTGAAAGGATTTGGGATGGCGAGTGAAGCGCCGGGATAATCTTTAACTGGAAATTCTACCTATCGTTATCCATGGCTTTACTTGATTTATTGGATACTATCATCTGGGTGATTAGGAACCCAATGGAGGTTTTATTCGTAGCTTTGTTAATAGTCGCGGCCGTTGCTTTCTTCGCACCTCAACTTTCAGGGTGAGGTGTTCTGTAGACATTTCTAATACCAAGTGTTGAATATTAACTCTGATTCAATTCCTGTATGGCAGAGGCCGTCACAGTTCCTTTGTTCGTCTTACCCTTGGGTATTTTCCCAATGTGCCAAGAGCCATTGAGGGTGTTTGAGCCAAGGTACAAACAGATGCTTGACGATTGTGTATTGAATAATTCTCAATTTGGTTATATTGCCGCAGATATCAACGGAGAAGATGAAAATGGTTGGACTCTTCCTGCTGAATATGGTGTACTTACCTCTGCGGAGAACCTCCAGGAACAAGGGACAAATCTGATGTTTACTGCATACGGTGAAAAGAGATTCAGAGTGGTGAACGTAATCCCTGCAGCGCTTCCAGCCGAAGATTTTGGAGATGTGTTTCCGTCCGTTGACGAACTTGTGGAGCGGTACATTGAGGAAAACGCGGAAGGAAAACTGTACATCAGGGCTGAAGTAGAGATATTACCTCCACTGGATGGAGTGATTAATGATGATGATTGGATGGATATTTTGGAAATGTGGGCATGGCAGATTGTAGAGATGTCGAGTATGTTTAGAAATGAAGAATTGTCTAACTCCGAAGTCTTCTCGGTTCTGAAATCTGAGTTTTCGCCCTATTCGGAGTACTCTCTGTGGTTTGCTTGCCATTCACTATTGGATTCGGAGGATCGGCAGACCGCACTAGCTTCTACATCAGCAAACGATATTATGGATTTACTGAAGATGACTGTTGCAGAGAAAAATACACAGTTGAAGGCTATTCGTTCTGTTATGGAAAACGACTCTGATTAAGTGTCTCGGAGTCTGTATGCTCATAACTACGTAGTTTGGGCGGACATTATGCCAGAAGTACCTGAAGTAGGTGCTTTCTTGCTCGGTGCGCCTAAATGTGGCACCACTTGGTTGGCTGAGGTGTTAACGCAGCACCCCGAAATCTGTGTTTCTGACCCTAAGGAGCCAAATGTTGTCGCTAGCCACAAAGGAACCTTTGGAAGAGACGATTCGGAGCCCGATTGGGTAGAATATACAGGTTGTTTCAATGGGGATGGTTTGCGAATTGATTGTTCGGTTCATGCAATGGCTTGCCCTATTGCTCCTTCACGTGTAGCAAATAATTGGCCTAATGCGCGTCTTATCATTTGTCTACGAGAGCCTGTTAGCAGAACGGTTTCCCATTGGAATATGATTCTAGATACCAAAGAAGATCGTGAAAATGGTGCAGATTGGAGTGACTTTAGTTCAGCTTGGGAGGACTCTCGTCTTTCTGATGACACCTTGTATGGTGCTGCGGTTGCAAGATGGTTAGAACACTTTGATAGAGATTCGATTTTGTTGATTGAGGCAAATCGTATGCGCCATGATGCTTCTATAGTTCTAGAAGAAGTTTGTAATCATCTTTCAATATCTTCTCACTCATTTGATTTGGATTCTGTACATAATGCAAATACCGCCGCGGACCGACGGCCGATGACTATGTTTGGCCATCTTTTACGATTTGCTGCGAGCCTGCTTCCCGGTTTCATCAAGGGCCCAATTGTCAGACGTTTGCAGGCGCGTGGTCTGAATGTGTACAAGATGCCTGTTCTGTCAAGCAAGGCCCCTGCAAAGAGGACCATTACTGATGAGCAAAGAGCTCTGTTGTCCGAAGGCGTAAATGCAGACTTGGCCTTATTGGAAACATCCACTGGGTTTGATTGTTCAAAGTGGATTATTGAATGATTTCATTGATGCCCGACCCATACCTCTGTCCATCTATTATCAGCAGCGACGAGGAAATATGGATTGAGGACTTCTTCAACCAAGTCGTAGTCTAGTGTTTTTCCATCCGGTCCGACTACTATTCCTCCCGCGCCCGAGACGACAGCGTGCGCTGCGGCAATATCCCAACAGGAGGTTGGTCCGAATCTTGGGTAAAGATCGGCTCCCCCTTCAGCAACAATACAGGCCTTGAGCGAGGACCCCATACGGACTAATTCGTGTTCGCCGACGGCTGCAGCGAAGGATTCGTCTTTTTCTCCTCGGTGAGAGCCGCTGGCGACTAATTTCACCTTACCTTCACTCGGTTGTACCATCATTGGCCCTGTTCCATCTGGTCCATGTCGTTGAGATGTTGTCAGGGCCCCTCCATACCACGTGGTTTCAGAAGCAGGGGCATGAACTACCCCGAACAGGGGTTTCCATCTCGAGCCGTTTCGTTGCATCAAGGCGATATTGACTGTAAACATACCATTTCTCTTGATGAATTCCTTGGTCCCATCTAATGGGTCAACCAGCCAACATGTGTCGCTCGAAAGTGGGTCCCCTACTCTTCCTTCTTCCGAGACAATTGGTGTGGAATCGATTGACTGTAAGCCTTCAACGATTACTTCATGGGCGGCGATGTCTGCTTTTGTAAGTGGAGATTCGTCCCCTTTCTGGGTAATTTCGAAGTCGTCAGAATTCTCATAGACGTCCAATATTGCCTCGCCGGCTTGAATTGCTATCTCAACGATTTTTTCCGGAGAAAATGATGATGTCGGTTGGGATGAAATTTGTTGTAATTTTTCTTCTATATGGCTCTTCAATAGATCTACTGAACCATCGAATGAAGTTAGTTCCTCATCCGTTGCAAGCATAACAAAACCAGAGTCGGTTTCCCCCACTATACATGGCGTCTTGCCCTCTGTTGCCGTCTCAACATCTTCTGGTCTTTCATTCAAATGGACTAGGTGAAAGGGGATTTCTGAAGTGTTTCTCCATTCCTTCATTTCTCCCTTTTCCCATGCTATGCTATGAGTAATATCGCAGAGTGAGCAGTGTTCTCCTCTGAACGCGACGCCCATGACGTAACGTAACTCCCCAAGCAAGCCGCCATCTGCGTGGTAGACACCCCACATCGACTCGATTGTCATCTACAACACCGGGTTCAGAATTCTTGTAATTCGTCTGATGCTTTCTCTAAACTTTCTCGTGCAGATTCAGATAGATGTTGCATAAACGGATCTTCGTCGCCCACGATAGTTTTCCAAGAACTCATCGTACGTTGCCAGATTTCCTGTTCTGAATTCCACTCAAGCCATCTATCGACAAAGTCGCAATGGCGTTGAACTTCTTCATCGTCTTCAGACACCTTGCGAAGAATGGTGTTAGTCTGGGCGAGAATAATTCCGAACGGTGCATTCAATTTGTAAGTCGTAAATGGGTTTCGTTCCTGCACCACTGTTAGGTGTTCTCGCCATAAGCCGAAGGTCACGTCATACATCCAACCAATTGAGAGGACGATTATCACAACTCCTGTGAATATTCCCAATAGGCCGAGATATGTTGGAGGAATCCCCATTACAGATCCCATTTCTTCGAATCTCCAGCTCGCTAATGGCCAAATTAACAAGGTCAAGGTTGTACACCAAAAACCCATAGAAATGAGAGTCTGGCTCTGCTGTATTCGCCAATATTGGCGCATGGCTGTCTTCTTGAGCACGTATGGGGCTCATTGCTATCCTCTTTCACGATTCCGCTTAGATGTCGGTGTTGTTCGATATATTCATCTCTAAAGCGCCGGACGCTGGGAGGGGCATCTAAGTGTACTTTCCTGGGCTTTGGACTGTGAAACAGATTGGATTAGATCTGAGGCGTGCATTTGGAAGTAAGCCTACAGAGCCGGTTTTCCTCATCACGTACCACAAAGTGGCTACGGTTCTGATTCGGAAAGTGATGATGGAGGTCGCTGAAAAGATCGGGTGGCGGTATTCTAGCACGATGGGTATTGCAGAAGATATTCCGAAGAAAACAGATATGCTTCACGTGATTCATGGTACTGGAACCAAGAATTTTTTCTCATCTGGAAAAAAAGGCGTTCGGATTATTCGGGACCCTCGTGATGTGATAGTCTCTGGTTTCCTTTACCATCAGAGATGTTCTGAGAAATGGTGTGTAAATTCTGATTTTACAAACCCGAGTCATCCCTTTCCTCAAGTTCCTTGGCCTCTAGACGGTTTGGATTTAGCCACTAAAGAAAACTACGTGGCTAGTTTGGATGGGCTTTCATATCAAGAAAAAATTCGGTCATTGGATAAAGAAGAGGGTTTGATTTTTGAAATGGATGGTTTTGCTAAGATAACTATCGATGAAATGATTTCTTGGGAGCAGCAAGATAGTGTTTTGACTATCAAGATGGAAGATTTGATTGGTGATTTTGATGGTCAATTTGAGGAGATTTTTCGTTGGTTGGAAATAGAAGACAAATATATTGCAAGTTGCCTTGAGATAGCTGTAGCCCACGATATGAACAGGATGGGTGATGAGCAAATTGCCTCCAACCCTCACATTTCTACAGGAAAGTTGAGGAAATGGGAAGAATATTTCACACCTAATGTGTCAAAGGCTTACCAAGAACGGTTTGCTGATGCCCATGAAAAATTGGGTTATGAGTGATTTGGAAGATTTACTCTTCTTCGTTTCGGGCCGGTGGTGCCGAGAAATCATGTGTGTCACGGAAGTGAGCGATAACTCGTGGTTCTGTTGAGTTGGTTGGATCAATTTCAGACATTGAGTCGATATTTATGAAGCGCCGTGGTGTTCCATGTCGGCTACCGAAGTTGGAGTAGACTAGGTGTCTTGCCTCATCTTCGTCGGTGGCTACGACATCAAGAGAGTAGTTTTGCTCGGTCCTTCCATTACGGAATGTACCAATGGCTCGGTATGCCTTCATGGCCTTCGCGACCCAAGTTCGTGTTTTAACCCAAACGGATGGCATTCGCGAAACCAGAATGATGGTTAAGTGGTAATGATTAGGCAATTATGCCCTCAAAATTGAAGTGCGGCAAAGGTGCGATTCTCCTCGATTGATGTGGTGGCAGAAGAAGTCGGCGTTGATGAGGCGTCGGAATCAACTCCGATGAAAAAGGAGGATTTGCTAGCACACCTCAACGCATTTCCAAAGGATCGTTTGGTCGAAGAAGTTGTTTCCATGTGGGAAGAATTGGGTGAATTAGAGCGTGAGCTTGCAATGGCCAGACAGCGTGCGCGTGCGCTTGATGGGGAATTGGTGAATGTGCGTTCAAAATCTGGCGGCCGAGCAGATTTGGCTGAATTAGAAGAACGGTTTCGCGTGGCTGAGGCGCGACGTGGTCAATTGGAAACTATGCTGGCTAACGAGCAAGGTCGGCGTAAGGATTTGGAAGAAGTCGTTGGTGAGGGGCGTGTTGATGAATTGCGGCGAGAAAATGCAGCTCTTATTCGTAGAGAGGAAGAACATATGCTACTAATCCTAGATATGGAATCTAAGATTGATCAATTAATGGAAATTATTGCAGACTTGCAAAATAATGCATAATGCCGGGAAAATCACAATAACATAGTGGATTAAATCGGCTATGAAGAAAATGATTGGGGACCTTATTGCCGAGGCAGTTCTACGCCTTGTTGGTGAAATTATTATTTTGGGAATTATTGCAATTTTAATTTCTATGGGCCTATCAGAAGGTCAGGCTCACGGTGTCTTTGTTTTGTTTGTTATTGTCGTAGTTTACAGAGGGTTTCGATGGGAGAAAAAGAGGCGTGAATTGTTAGGAAAGGCTGTCGACTTAGACTTAGATGGAGATGGAAAGATTTCGGAAGAAGAATGGGCTGCCGCTGAGATGGGTGAAAATAATCAAGAAGATGGGAAGGAGTGGTGGGGTGAAGAAGAGTGAATTTTAGGAATTCATTGTGGAGATAAATTCTGTCAAGACTCTTTGTAGTTCGTCTGCATCATCAAATGACTCTGTTAGATTTCCAGTAATGATCCAATCTGCACCGGCTTGCACTGCTTTTCTAGCTGCTTCACCATCTCTTATTCCGCCGCCTACAACTAGAGTAAGGTTGCATGAATTACGAGCCGCCCGAATCAGTTCTTCACTTACTGGAGCGGTGGCTCCGCTTCCTGCCTCAAGATATAGAAGTTCGAATCCATATGATTCTGCAGTCATGGCATAAGCCGAAGCTCGTTCTGTTTGGTCGGCTTCGAGTAGGTCTGCTTTCCCTACTTCTCCCACTCTACCACCGGGCGCACAAACAACGTATCCCATTGGGAGAGTTTCAACTCCTGCCTGGCGAATGAATGGTGCTCCTGCTAGTTGTTCCTCAATGAGGAATTTTGGAGTTGTGCTATTCATCAGCATCATGAATGTGATTCCGTCTGCTGAAGGTGATAGAGCGGCAGCTCCTGCTGGGAATAATACAATTGGCACGCTCCAAGACTCTTCATCGAGTTCCGAATCTTGGCTGGAGGCCCATGTGACTAACTCGAGTGCTTCTTTTATCGCGACTACTGTTTTGTGGACGTTATCCATATCAGTACCTGTNGATCCCCCCACTAACACCATGCTAGAGCCGGCTGATACAGCCGCCATACATCGTTTTGCTGCCATCTCTGGTGTTTGGTCGGCTGGATCTATGAGTATGGCATGCCTAGCTCCACCATCGGTGTTGGTGACATAGCGGAGTGTTGGGCCTGGCTCCCTCACCATGGCCTTGCGTGGCGATTTAGTGTCTAAGTGTTTCACGTGGTTGCTGCAAGTGAGCGCCCAAGTTCTACTTCTTGCTCCAAAGATAGTGATGGATTTTCGCCAGACCAATCCATCAACTGTAACCACTTTCCATCACTNCGTGGTGGTTCTTGTTCTGCTGGCCACCAAATTTCTACAAGGCCGTCCGGTCTATGACCCTCGTAATCTGAGCCGTTCAGTTCCTCATTGTGTACACCACCCTTCCAGAAAGTAGGGGATTTGGTTTCTGATTTTGTGATTACTTTCTCGACAAATAATTTGGAGCCGGATGAATAACCGGCGCCGGAAAGCATGATGGTTTCTCCTGATTCTGTTTTGCTCCGTTGTGTTGTGGATCTCAAGTGTAAGTTGGCCCCCCTTTCAACTAATTTTGTTGCCATGGCTTTTTCTAGCCAAGATCGTCGTACTGCGGTGTCGGATATTGTTGGTAGTTGGGAGCCTAAATCACCTATCCATTCATTCGGGATAGTATTCGAAAGTGGTTGTGTAATCAATCCCGGCAGCTCTCCAATTAACCCGGCTTCGGCGCGATCTGAAATTAGGTGTAATTCTGCATCTGGATGTTTGTCTAATATGGCGTTAGCGCAAACCAATTGCGATAGTTCGATACCAATAATCGCTATCCTCAACCGTCCTCATCTCCGATATTTTTCAGGCCATCTTGACCTTCTCAAAGAATAGTGCATGGACGGGGCAGGCGGGAATGCAAAGGTCGCAATGAGTGCATGTTGGTTCATCGATAATCACCAAGAGATTCGACAGATCTAACGCGTCGACTGGGCAAATAGCGACGCACGCGGCGCAGCCAAAACAACGCCCTTCGTCTAGTGAGAGGATTTCTTCAGCGCGTCTTGGCATTGGTTGGTGGAAGTGGTTGCTCTACTCAAACCCACCCCGACCCCTTCATTTCCATTGGAAGATTAGGATTAGAAAAAAGAAGCGATATAATGTTGGTTTCCGGTTCAATTAGCGATATTCATTGAGCCTATACCACTACCAGCCCATAGCCATTAGGGGGCTTCTTCTCGAACAAATTTGCTATCATTACCTTTCGACAGGAAATAGGGGGGGTCCCCACCACATTTCCCAGCGAAGTTTGATTTGGAGAGAATCACTCGCCACCTTATGGTGCTCTATTCACCCGGCCGCACTACATCGTATCCAGATGAACCGGTCGAAGAGGGAATTCGACTACATTTCCTAGGAGGTGGAGACGAAGTCGGTAACGTGGGGTGCGTGCTTGAAGACAAAACAGGCACCAGGCTGCTGATAGATTACGGATTAGCTCCCACAAGACCGCCAAAATATCCATCAGAATGCCCTCCAGTAGATCACGCAATAATCACACATTCACATATCGATCATATAGGGATGGCTCCTTGGTTAGTCGGTCATCACAACACCACTCTTCACGGAACAGAACTCACTGCAGCAGTTTCTGAAATGATGTGGCGTGATACTTACAAAGTTTCCAAAATAGAAGGATATCCTCTTCCATGGGATATGAGAGATCTAGATGTGGCATTAGGTGCCTGGCAAACTCACAACTTTGGAGAATGGTTCAATGTTGGAGAATGGAGGTTGAGATTCCATCGAGCGGGGCACATTCCGGGAGCCGCGATGGTTGAAATCGAGACCCCCGAACTTCGTTTACTATGGGGCGGGGATATGGATACTCGAATTAGTCCAAACGTTGGTGGTGCTAAGCCATTGGATTGTGACATACTTTGTATCGAATCCACATATGGTGGGCGTGAGCACCCAAATCGCAAGGAAGAAGAATCTCGACTTGTTGCAAGAGTGAAAGAAGTAGTTAGTAGAGGAGGAGTAGCACTAATCCCAGCATTTGCATCAGGTAGGTGCCAAGACATACTTCGAATATTATACGAGGCCGCCCCACATTTGGAAGTACACTTCGATGGAATGGGGACTAGAATAACCCAACACTGGATGAACAACCAACAATACATTCGAGACCCAAGTGGATTAGAAAAAATGTGGCGCTGGGCAAGAAAGGTACGCAGCAAATCGGATCGAAAGAAAGCCCTGGAGGCAGATGTAATTGTCACTACCAGTGGTATGTTAGATGGCGGCCCGGCAATTTGGTATCTCAACAGATTAAGACACAGCTTATCAAATGCAATACTACTAACAGGATATCAGGCAGAAGGATCAGGGGGAAGAAGCCTCCTTGAAAATAGAAAGTTACCAATTTTTGGGAATTTAACACAAATCGACTTAGAGGTCGATCAATTCCAACTTTCAAACCATGCAGGACACTCAGAATTAGAGAAATTTGTACACGATTGCCGACCAAAACACGTAGTCTTCTTTCACGGTGATGCGGAAGCAAGAGCAGCTATTGGCGCCGCATTCTCACAAAACCCAACCCCACAACTTCCAGTTAATGGAACTCCTATAATCTTGAAAAAGTGACTTTTCGACGGCATTTATCATAAGCCGAACAGCAAGTTCAACGACTAAGTAGCCTATGCGCTACTGTAAGAAAGACAGGTGAAAAAATGGAAGCACTAGACAAACAATTTGGAATAACCGAAGCGGGAAGCACGGTTGAGGGAGAGATACGAGCAGGAGTTACAACATTCCTGACTATGGCGTATATTTTGTTGGTTAACCCAGCAATGCTCTCCGGTTCAGGCATGGAATTTAATGATGCACTGTTCGCAACCGCGATTGCCGCATTCGTAGGATGTACAGTAATGGGGTTGTGGGCGAATTTACCATTCGCCCTGGCTCCAGGAATGGGGTTGAATGCCTATTTCACATTCACAGTAGTGATTGGAATGGGTGTTGCTTGGGAGATTGCCCTTGCAGCAGTATTTGTTGAAGGTATTTTGTTCATGATAATGTCTCTACCACAAGTTGGTTGGAGAACAGAGATGATCAATGCTATCCCAACAGACTTGAAAATCGCAACAGGAGCAGGTATCGGAATGTTCCTTGCATTAATCGGTCTGCAGGAGACAGGAATTATTGTCAACGACGCAGTAACGCTGAATGAACTCGCAGCCACAGGAATGTGGGAGTACGACTCTGGTGAATTCATTGCTCTTNTTGGNCTAATTGCAATAGCTGGTTTGATGGCTAGAGGCGTTCCAGGCGCGATAATCATCGGCATAGCAGGAATGTCGGTTTGGGGCTGGGCTGTTGGTGCAACAGACCCATACAACATGTTGGGTAACGCAGATCCTGTAGTAATCTACTTCGATTCTACTGGAAATGAAGTTGACTTACTAGCTACGGCTTCATATATGTGTGAGAACGGAGCTTGTTATTACGCAAACATGGACGTATTAATCCCTGTTAACGTACCAGCAGGTTGGGGCTCTGGAACAGCAGCAGCCCCCGCTATGGGTGATATCATCACCACGGACGCACTTACAGCAACAGGTGCTGTAGGAGCCGCAATCGAAGCATTCGGCGACATAGGCAAATCGAATATGGTAGATGGTGTAGTGTTACTTGTAGATGCTGCAGAAGGAACAATGCCACAAACTAAGTTTGTTACCTCTAA
>FUFK010040690.1_pt1 | contig 46469 bp, 44 predicted proteins | sample 1021851 | NCBI WGS metagenome assembly FUFK01 (sample SAMEA51879418, study PRJEB19060) | metagenome
GTAGGAACACATGGTCCAATATGATAGTAATCTGAAATTGCAAAGCTGTTTTTTGTTTCGCCTTTATTATAAGCAAATTTTAAAAGACTTTTCCCCGATAAATCATCTGAAAAGGAAGTAGGTTTCTCATCATTCCCAATTTCCAAAATCGTTGGCAACAAATCTACTAAGGAAGTAATCACTGATGACCGCAGACCTTTTGGAGCTCCNGGAATCTTTGCAATCATTGGAACATGTGCTGACCATTCCCAAAAACATTGCTTAAACCACATTCCACGTTCTCCTAACATTTCACCATGATCTGATACAAAAAATATTGCAGTATTATGGAGCTGGTTTGTTTCATCTAAAAGATTGATGATTTTTCCAATCTTATCATCAATATAAGAAATCATCCCATAATATGCATGGCGTGTTTTACGGATATGTTCTTCAGTAACCGTGTGACGATGACGACCATGAGCAAAAAAAAGTGACTTTGAAAAATAATCTAAATCATCAAATGGTATAGGTGAAACATCAGGAGGGTTTATATCTTTTTCGTCATATAAATCCCAATACTTCTGAGAAACGTTAAATGGTGTATGAGGGCTGGTAAATGATATTATTCCAAAAAAAGGATTTTGGTTTTCAAATCTCGAAAGNTCATAAATTTTNCTTAGGCTTTGAAACTCGACTTCATCATCATAGTCTTCTTGCATAGTCCGAGTACAGGGACCTGCTTCTACAATTCCATTTAGGGCTGTTCCTGAAGGGACATAAGATGGCCCCTCTGTCCAATTCCCTATCCAGTCAAAATTTGCTGGATAAACATCAGTTGTCAGCCTTTCATTAAATCCATGTAATTGATCTGGACCAATAAAATGCATTTTGCCTGATAAAAACGTCCAATAGCCTAAACTTCTCATATAGTGGGCCATTGTAGGTACTGAACTTGCAAGCTCAGTTGCATTATCAAAGGCATCAATTTCTGGACATAATAGTCCACTTAGCATTGATGCCCTGCTGGGAACGCATACTGGATTATTACTATATGCATTCTCAAAGACTATACCTGAATTTGCTAATTCATCTAAATGAGGAGTTTTACATACTGGATTGCCATATAGTTTTAAAGCTTGAGCAGCCAACTGATCGGCCATTATTATCAAAACATTATTTTTTTTTACCATAATTCACTCTAATCAATTATTAAGATTTAGCCGTTTAAACATTTCCTTTGGTGCGTCGGCTTTAGTCATAAGATCAATCATTTCATGAACTAATTGCCTAACAGTTTCTGGTTCATCTAATTCCAACTCTTGTCTGGGATCAGAGTTCACATTAAACANTTTGGAATTCGTNTCTTCAAATGTCATTCCTTGTACCTCAAGAGGGTCATTTTTATCGGAAACCTTTGGTTTTAATTTTAACAACTTCAAACCTTTCGAAAACTTNAAAGGATTAGAGAGTGTCATTTCAGACAGTTCTTTAATAGAAAAACGTGAAGTCATTCTAGTTGGCATTAGTGTGTACTCGTAAAGATCTNNAGCCGACATTTTCTCAGGATATCTAAAATAAGTATATTCACCATCAGTAATATTACAGGCCGAGCCAAAATATCCAAATATTAGCGCCTTCCTTATTTCATTATCTTTTTCTAAAACATTTAGAAGAGAATTCCCAGATACATCACTTGGAATGTCTAAACCAAAAAAATCAAGAAATGTAGGCATTATATCAATAGTTTGTGTTAAAGAATTTATTCTTGCACCTGCTTTATTTTTAAAATCTGGATGATAGATCATCAAAGGTATATGAGCAATTTCATTGTATACTGGCATTCTATTTTTTGCCCACCAATCATGCTCTCCTAACAAAAAACCATGGTCAGTNGTTANAATNAGTGCTGTATCTTTCCATAAATCATAACGATCAAAATAATCTAANAGTTTTCCAAAATATTCATCAACCATGGTAACAAGAGCNGCATAATTTGCCTTTAATTCTGAAATCTCTTCTNTAGTTTCTTTAACTCTGTCATAAATAGGCCAATCTAAGATTGGACCATCATAATTTGTTGGGAATAGTTCNTTAAATCGTTTGGGAGCATGAAAAGGTTCATGAGGGTCAAAGCATTCAATTTGCAGAAACCAGTTATCTATATCTTTATTTTTACTTAGAAACTGTTCTGCAAGAGCNAAAACTTGAGGAGTACAATATTCTTCTTCTTTTGTCATATACTCACGATTAATCATGTAATTTTTTCTGTGGTGCTGAACCTTATGATATTTCTCTTTAAGGAAGTCCATATCAGGTTGAACTTCACCTTTCCATCGGTCTATAGCTTGACCTCTTACTAATTCCCATGATGAATATCTTTGGTGATAAGTTGCTCCACCATCAGCAAAATAATGATGGTGATCTGTAATTATATGAGAATAAACTCCATTATTCTTCATTATTTCTGGAAATGATTCATCAAAAGGCTCTAATGGGCCCCAACTTCTGTGAAGAAAATTTATTCTTCCTGTGTGCAGGTCTCTTCTTGCTGGTATACAAGGCAAGCTTCCAACATAATGNTTATCAAATNTTAAGCATTTTTCTTGAAATCGNNTGAAATTAGGNGTTTTAATATTTGTTTTTTTGGAATANGTCTCAATTGCATTCCTATTAAGAGAGTCCAATAAAACGAATACAGCTNTCACGCTAACTGCCTNTTTGAATTTCTNACAAAATAGTGAAACAGATATAATATTATAAACAATACAAAACCGATTATATCAGTTGTAAAAGAAACACTTAATAGGCAAAAAGTTACAACAATATAACCGAATCTCTCTATTAATAGTAATTTTGAAATCAAAAACCCTTGAATAAAAATTGAAAGGCTCAAAGAACCAAAGATAGCAGAAAAAGCTGCTAAAAAAATCATTTGAATAGAGGCATCTAATCCAATCAAAACAGGGTTGAAAGCAAAGAAGTATGGAATAATAAAAGCTGCTATTCCAAATTGACAAGAAACAATTGCAATCCTAAACGGATTAGCATTTGCTAAACCCGAGGCAGCATAAGCAGCAAGCGCAACTGGAGGTGTTATAGAAGATAACATTGCAGAATAAAAAACAAAAAGATGTGCAGCTAACTTGTTTATACCAAGCATTTCTAATGCAGGAGCTGCCAAGGTTGCTACCAAGATGTAAGCTGCAGCAGTTGGCAAACCCATTCCAAGTATCAATGAAGCTATCATGGTAAGAAGCAAAGCAAGAAAGATATTTCCTCCTGATAGTGAAATCACAAGTGAGGAAAATTTTAGACCTAGACCAGTAAGAGTTATAATTCCAATTATAATACCTGCACAAGCACATGCAGTTGCAACTGGAATAACTGCATCAACNCCNTTCTCAATTGTTCTAANAATTTTTCTTGGAGTTAACCATGTTGNCCTTCTNAGATAACTCAAGAAAACAGCCATCATAAGTGACCAAATAGAAGCATACATTACAGAATATCCATCAAACATCATATAAATAAAGACTGGGAGAGATAAAAGTAGATGCCCACCCTTTTTAAGAGTTTCCCAAATAGAAGGAATATCTTTTGTGTCAATTATAGGGATTTTCATTTTAACAGCTTCTAAATGAACAACTGAGAAAAGAACTATATAGTATAATATTGCTGGTAATAGTGCTGCTCTAGCAATTTCATAATATGAAATACCTGTCATATCTGACATTAGAAATGCTGCAGCACCCATTACTGGAGGCATTAACTGTCCACCGGTAGAAGCAACTGCTTCTATAGCGCCTGCTGTTTCAGGTCTATAACCTGTTCTTTTCATTAATGGTATAGAAATAGTGCCTGTAGTTAAAACATTGGCAACTGCAGTTCCTGATATCATCCCCATAAGACTTGATCCAACAACAGCTGCTTTAGCAGGACCACCTCTAGATTTACCAGTCAGAGCATTAGCTATATCCATTAAAACTTTTCCAGCTCCAGAATTTTCTAATACAGCCCCAAATAAAACAATTAAAATCACAAATGTAGCTGTAACACCCAAAGGTGTTCCAAAAATACCACTCCCTCCAAGATACAAATGAGACATTACCCTGTGCAGGCTATAACCCCTATGCCCAGCCTCACCTGGGAAATAATTACCTAGTAATGCATAAAATAAAAATGCTATTGCTAGTATTGCTATTGGCCAACCAATTGTTCGCCTTGTCGCGTCTAATAGAAAAAAAGTTGCGGCCAAACCAATATAAAATTCATAGTTTGTTAACTCACCGTATCTGTCATTGATAGCGTCAAAAAAAATTATTTGATAAAACATCACCAACAAACTCAGTAACGCTAAAATCATAAATATGTATGTTTTGAATGACTTAAATAAAGCTTCAAGAGACATNTTTTGNAGTGGCATTAAATATACTAAAAAAAGTATGATCCCAATATGAAATGATCTTTGAATCATATCAGGAAAAACACCAAAAAAAGCTGTATAAATACTAAATAAAGAGAGAATTGATGCTGCTAATATTCTTATTGTCCAAACCGGTGGACAATTAATAATATCATCAATTAATTTTTTCATTTAATACTCAACTTATTTTTTTCTAGGATTATGTGGCTCTATTGTCTCTACAAAAGGATACCTTTTCCTAGCTTTAGTTGCTGTAGTACTGGGGTCAATAGCTCCCCTAACATAAGCTTTTTTAGCATCTACAAAAGGCTGATGATCCCATCCTGTCCATTTGCCTTTTAACAATGTATTTTGAACAAAAAGTCTTCTCTTTTGAGATTTAATAACTTTATTTTCTAATTCATCATAATTCCATCTTTTATCAATTTCTGATTTCATCTCATTAGCCAAAGATAAGTAGGATGGCTCTAAAGCAAGGTTATTTTGTTCNTCTGGATCAACATTTAAATCAAACATCATTGGTGGATCGGTTCTGCAATGGACATATTTTATACCATCACGAATAAATATAAGGGCGGGAGCATAAACNCCTTCNCCAGTAAATTCCAACATNAACTCNTTAGGAACATCAATTTTTTTTCCTTGCATTAATCCAAATAGAGATTTGCCATCTAAATTGTCTGANTATTCATAANTTTTTTCATTTGTTGCCAAGTCAACAAATGTTGGTAAAAGGTCAACTAATGAAGTGTAATGCTTTTCGATTTTACCTCTTACCATATTAGGCCCTGAAGCTATCATTGGAACTCTAACAGACCACTCAAAAGGCAAGAACTTAAACCAAGTTCCCCTCTCNCCNAGCATTTCTCCATGATCNGCTACAACAAAAATATACGTATTNTCAAAAAAATCACATTCTTTAAGAGTTTTNATNATTCTTCCTATAAGGCTATCGAAATATGAAACCATGCCTAAATAGGCATGCCGTGAGTTTTTCAAATCATCTGCCGTTACATTATGCTCATCTTCTCTAATAGTTAATGCATATCTTTGTGACCATGGATCCCTAGAAGAAATAGGTGACCATGGAACCTTGGGCATTTGTATCTCGTTATGATTATATAAGTCCCAAAATTCTTTTGTAGTAACGAAAGGATTATGAGGGTGAGTGAATGACGCCATTAGCATAAATGGTGACCTGTCTTTATCTCTTGCAAAATCAAAAATCTTTTGAACAGCTTGATAGCAAACATCCTCATCGTAATCTATTTGTAAACTCCGCTTACATAAACCTGCTTCAACAATTGATCTTAAGCTCATTCTCGAAGGAGCATAGGGCTCTTCTTGTTGCGTCCAATCTGCTGTCCATCCAAAGTCAGAAGGATAAATGTCGGTTGTCAATCTCTCTTCAAACCCATGAAGTTGATCAGCACCAACAAAATGCATTTTTCCAGACAAACATGTTTTATAACCTAAATCTCTCAAATAATGTGCAAATGTNGGNACNGATGATAAAAACTCACCAGCATTATCATAACATTCAACAGATGAAGAAAGTTGTCCAGAAATCATGGATGCTCTCGAAGGACCACAAACTGGATTATTACAATAAGAATTTAAAAAGGTTATTCCAGTGTCTGCTAAACTTTTTATATTTGGGACAACAGCCATCTCACTTCCATACATTGGTAAAACTTGTGAAGTGAGCTGGTCTGCTTGAATAAGCACAATATTTGGTTTGCTATTCATAGAATTTCAAAAAGAGATATATTTCATATGAGGTTAAATATAACCTCATATGAATCTATTTGTTTAGTTAGAAGTTTTCTTTACAAAATCTTCAATTCCAGGAACACCAATTTCTCTGTAGTATTTTAACGCTCCAGGATGCAATGGAGCACCAAATCCATTTAGAACTGTTGACTTTGTTACCTTGCCAAAAGCTGGATGAACAGATTTTAATTTATCTAGATTTTCAAAAATAGCTTTTGTCATTGAATATACTAAATCTTCTGGAACATCCTTTGAAATAACCATTCCATTTGCTAAACTAAAAGATGGTGTGTCATTATCAATCCCATTATATGTTCCACCAGGTATTGATAATCTTGCATAAGGTGGGTACTTCGCTTGGTGCTTAGCAAAGAACTCGTCAGGAATTGGAATAAGCTTAACTTTTCGTGATGCGATTAATTTCTTTACCGGGGGCAAAGGAAAACTACCATTCCACAAAGCAGCATCCAAGTTGCCGTCAGCTAAACCATTAGCCATAGCGCCTAATTTAATTCTGAATGCCTTAAAATCAGCCCCTTCTTTCAATCCAAGTGTTTCCATCATTGCATCTGCATCTAACATTGAAACTCCACCTGGTTGACCCATGCCAACCCTTTTACCTTTAAGGTCTTCCATAGAATTAATTCCACTGTCCTCTAGTGTAATAATATGCATGGCAACTGGTGCTATACCCATCCAGCTTAGTATTTTTCCTTTTTCAGTACCTTTGTAAGGGCCTTCTGCAGCATATGCTTGATAAGAAGATAATGTTGTAGCCATTGAAATTTCCAGTTCATTATTTTGCAATAGCTTAATATTTGCAACATATCCCTTTGTTTCCTCAGCTGTTAAAGATACACCTTCTACATTATTATTAATTACATCTGCAATCCCAGCAGACCATGTGTAAGCAGTACAACCAATAGGACATGATCCTATAGATAGTTTTGTATCTGCGGATGCGACTAAATTAGTCATTAATAGACTTATAAAAGCCACAAAAATTAGATTAATTTTTTTTATCATTATATTTTCTCCCAAATGAATATTGAATAATATGAACGTTTTTAAAGTATTTTTGCAAGTATAATTTAAACTTAATTTTTATGTTTCATTGTTTATATGACACCTTCATAAATGAGTCTTGAACCCAAAATGATAAAAGCTACCAAAACACAATTTCTAAAAGTATGTTGATTAACAAAACCTCTCAAATATTCTCCAATTCTAAAACCTATCAAAACAAAAATCAAAGCTACAAATGATTGTATTGCAATTGCAAATGTTAATACACCTGCAAAATACAATCCTAGTCCTAGGGGGATTCCACCTACCATGAAAAGGAAGCCTGTTGCACTTATAAAATCTTCTTTAGCGTAATCTCTTGCTATAAGATACATCGCAACAGGTGGAGACCAAATTGAGCTTAGTCCTCCAAGGACACCAGATAATGTTCCAATCAAAACTTGAAAGGAATAGCTTGGACCTATCTGAATTTTAAAACCAAACCATTGGTTCAATGAAAAGATAACCATAGAAGTACCAATTGCTATCGTTAATAAACTTTTAGGATATGCTGTTATGAATAAAGAGGTTAGAAATATGCTTATGATTATAAACAAAGCAAACACCCTGAGTTCTAAATATGTTTTATATGGGTTAGAACTTCTTGCATATTGAAATATATTACTAAATAAAATTGGTGCCACCATAACTGAGATTGCATGAATTGGTTCAATTACAAGAGTAAGAAGCCCCATAGCTGTAGATGGCAACCCTAATCCTAAAAAACCTTTGATTATGCCTGATACTATAAAAGTAACAGTTAGAAATACAATTAAACTTAAATGTAAATCAACAGATAAATGCTTTATCAAATCAATCATTTACTAAAGAAAAGCTTCATAGTTATTATATTTGGTTAGAATTATATTATTTGTAATTTGTTTATTTGAAAAAACTTATTTTTCCAAAATCCTTTTTTTTATTAATTTAATAAATATATTAGAATTTCAAAGGAGACCTAGATATGTCAATAAGGCCTGTAAAATTTTCAAGATTAGCACAACCTACCATGGAAGGAGCTGGTGTGAACCTACACCGAGTTTTTGGTTTCGGTGACACTAAACCATTTGATCCCTTTTTAATGATGGATGACTTTAGAAATGACGAACCAGATAAATATATGAAAGGTTTTCCATGGCACCCACATAGAGGAATAGAAACCATAACCTATGTTCTAAGTGGAACAGTTGAGCATGCTGACAGCCTTGGCAATAATGGTTTGTTGGGTGATGGAGACATTCAATGGATGACAGCTGGATCAGGAATAATTCACCAAGAAATGCCTAAAGGCAATAATAAGGGCGAAATGCATGGCTTTCAATTATGGGCAAATCTTCCATCTAACCAAAAAATGACCGCACCGAGATATCAGGACATTAAATCCAAAGAGATAAAATCNCTAGTAGAAGATGATGGNACTATCATAAAGGTTATTGCAGGAAATTANAGGGGCTATAATGGTCCTGTCGATGGAATAGCAGCAGAACCTGAATATTTAGATATATATATACCACCATTAAAGTTCAAAAAATTCCCATTTGACACTAGAAGACAAGGTTTTGCATATATTTTTGAAGGTGAAGGTAACTTCAATAATGCTTCCAAACCAGTTGGTGTTAAAGTTGAAAAGGAATTTCAAGGACAGGAGATTGAATTAAGAGATTTGTCAGGTAATAGAACTTTGGTTGTCTTTGATAGCGGTGATGAAGTAGCAGTCCAGGCTGGTGAAAATGGTGTAAGATTTTTACTAATTTCTGGTACACCTATTAAGGAGCCTGTTGCATGGCATGGTCCAATTGTAATGAACAGTCAAGAAGAGTTAAGACAAGCTTTTAATGAATTAAATAACGGTACATTTATTAAATAGCCAAAATTTAAAAGTTAAAATATTATATATTTTGTTTTTAAATAAATTTTGTTAATTAAATGTATATATGGATCTGGGTAACTATTGCAGCAGCTTTATCTCAAAGCCTAAGAACTGCCCAACAAAAAAACCTTCAACCAGTATTAGGTAATTTAGGAGCAAGCTTTGTAAGGTTTAGTTATGCAATACCATTTGCCTGGGCTTGGATAATTTTTTACTCAATTATTTTTGATGTAGAACTCCCTGAATTAAATTTATTATTTTTTTTCTGGGTTACAATCGCTGGGTTAACTCAGATTGTTTTTACAGTTTTACTTATAACTCTCTTTTCACATAGATCTTTTGCTGCAGGAACCGCATTTTCAAAAACAGAAGTTCTACAAGCTGCAATCTTTGAAGCTATAATTCTTGGACATATTGTAAATTTTAAATTAGGTTTTGCGATCATTCTAGGAGTTATTGCCGTCTTTCTGCTTTCATTGGCTAAAAGTAAACTTACATTTAAAAATCTTCTAAACTCACTTTTTACAAAACAAGCAGCATTAGGATTAGGAAGTGGAGCGTTTTTGGGATTTTGTACAGTTGCCTATAGAGCTGCTACTGATTCGCTGGGAAATGGAGATTTAATTATGAATGCAAGNATTACAGGNGGTATTTCTGTACTAATCCAGACTATTATCATGGGTNCATGGATGACTAGATATGCAAATAATGAATTAATTTTGACCTTCAAACATTGGANAGGATCCTCTCTTGTAGGATTATTCGGAGCAATTACGACAGCATGTTGGTTTTATGCATTTTCAGCCAATGCTGTAGCNCCTGTAAGAGCCTTAGGTCAGATAGAGCTGGTAATTGCACTTTTAATTTCAATATTATTTTTCAAAGAGAAACCAACAATTAAAGAAATTACAGCTATCTTTTTACTAATTTTATCAATTGTTTTAGTTGTTATTTATAATTGATTTCATTTCTTATTACCCTTAATTTATGTTACCTAANTTTTTTATTTAGAAAATTATTTTATTTAATTGCCTATTGTTATAAAAATACTAAATAAAAAATTATATTAAATTTCTTAAGGGAGAAATATTATGTTTTTAAAATATGCAGTTGGAGCTGGAACTGCTTTAGCAATTTCTATTGTTGGAGTTTCTGGACCAGCCCTAGCAAAAGTTGAAGGTGATACCATTACATTAGGTTCAGCACTTTCTTTTACTGGTAAATATGCAACCAACGGTATACATACCCAAAGAGGATATGATTTCGCAGTTGATAGAATTAATTCAACTGGTGGAGTTAAAGTTGGAGGCAAATCCTATAAATTAACAGTTAAGTACTATGATGATGAGTCAACACCAGCTAGAGGTGCTCAGTTAGCTGAGAGACTTATTCAACAGGATGGTGTTGATTTTATGCTTGGCCCATACAGTTCAGGTATGACAAAAGCGATTGCACCAGTTTCCGAAAAATTTGGAGTTCCTATGATTGAAGCAGAAGGTGCTTCGAGGTCTCTTTTTACACAAGGATATAAATATTTATTCGCAGTGTTATCAACTACTGACTTATACTTACCGGGTTCAGTTCATTTTGCTGCTGACCAAAANAAGAGCATAGGNAAGTCACCAAGTGATACAAAAGTTGCAATGGCATTTGAAGGTGATCCGTTCTCAATGGATATTAGAGCAGGTCTAGTCGATTTAATCAAAGAATANGGAATGAAGATCATAATAGATGATCAACTACCAGCTGATTTGTCAGATATGTCAACAACGCTTACAAAAGTTAAAGCATTGAAGCCAGATATTTTAATTGTATCAGGTCACTCAAAAGGTGCTGCAACTGCTGCAAGGCAAATTGATGAAATGAAAATCAATGTTCCTATCATTGCTATGACACATTGCGAATCTGCTAAAGTTCATGAAAAGTTTCCAAATGCATCAACTGGCTTTCTATGTCCAACTCAATGGGTTCCAGATATTGATAAAAAAGACCCAATGTTTGGTACAGCTGCACAATGGAATGCTGATTTNATAAAAGCNTATCCTGAATATTCTTCAGTACCATATCAGTCTGCNCAAGCTTCNGCAGCNGTTTACGTATGGAAGGAAGCATTCGAAGCAGCAAATAGCTTTGACAAAGATACAGTAAGAGATGCTATTGCTGGTGTTGAAATGGAAACATTCTATGGGGATGTTAAATTTGGACCTGATGGCAATAATATTGCGAAGCCAATGTTCTTAAGACAGATTGGTGCAGACGGTTCTTACAATCTTGTAGGTTCTTTTGCGGACCTAGCTTATCCAAGAAACGTAAAATACTAAAACTTTTAATAACAAGGGAAAGTTTATACTTTCCCTTGTTATTTTTCGGAGAAAATAATGCTTGATAACCTTCAGCTACTTTTTGTTTGGGCTCCTATAATTAACCTTCAGGTTATACTTGATGGTATTTTTGTAGGTGCTGTATTTGCCCTTAGTGCATATGGACTTGCGCTAGTTTGGGGNGTAATGAATATAAAGAATTTGGCACAAGGTGATTTTGTCATAATGGGAGGTTATTTAGCATTATCATTACATTATTTAGGNATTCCATTACCACTAATACTAATTATTGTTGTTGCATTGATGTTTGTTTTTGGTTGGGGCATTTATATTCTTATAATTCGCAGAATTATAGATCAGGACATGTTTGTATCTCTGCTTGCAACTTTCGGTCTATCATTACTTCTTCAACAGGTGCTTAATTTATTTTATGGACCAGAAGTNCAAACAATCGATATGAAAATGGGTGCTTACGATGCTTTTGATTATATGGTTTCTATACCATACTCAAAGGTGCTTTCATTAATTCTCGCAGCAATTATTACTATTTGTGTTGTTATCTTTATGAAAAGATCACGAATGGGACAGGCAATTAGAGCAACTGCACAGGACCCAAGGGCTGCTCGTGTTCTTGGAATAGATACTGACAGGGTTTACGCTTTTACATTTGCATTTAACGCAGCTCTTTGTGGAGCCGCCGGGGTGTTAGTTTCTATTATATGGGTAATACAACCATTTTATGGAATAACGTATTCAGTAAGATCATTTGCAATTGTAACTGCTGCTGGTTTAGGAAATTTACCAGGAGTTATAAGTGCGGCCTTTGGAATTGGACTTTTTGAAAAATATACAGGAATGATTTTAGGAACAGCCTATGAAGTGGCTGCTCCAGTAGCTATTCTTCTTATAGTATTGATTATTAGACAAATAAGCATGAAAAGAAATAGGCAGCCAGTAAGATGATTGGTAGACGTGAATTAATAACATATATTGGATTAGGTGTTTTTGGTGTTTTAGGCCCGTATCTTTTCCCTAATTATACATTATCAATTGCTTATCTTTGGATGATGGTAATGATGGCACAAACTTGGGATATCCTTGGTGGGCAAATGGGATACAATTCCTTAGGTAATATAACATTTTTTGGTGTTGGAATGTATGTTTCAGCAATTATTCAAGTTGCAATCTTTTATGAGCCTGGTGTAGCAGCCTACACTTCTGCGATGGGAGCTATAAAGCCTGTATTTACTCAATCCCAATATTTTTGGGGCTTGTTTTTGGGTGTTGTTGGTGGAGCCTTAGCTGCCTTNGCGCTATGTATGATTTTTAGTAGCTTTATGTTTGGCCTAAGAGGTCCTTACTTTGCCATCGGATCATTAGGATTAGCAATAGCAGCCGCTGAAGTAACCATTACTATAGACTATGTTGGTGGCGCTTCAGGTATATCAATGCCACTTTTTCCTGGAGACATAGAAATGAGGTCAGTATTTTTCTATGTTCTTTGTTTTGGGCTCGCAATTGCTGCCCATTTCGTTGTCCGGTGGATGATTTCAACACAATATGGATTAGCCATAAACGCTATTCGTGATGATGAAGATAAAGCTGAAGCTATGGGTATACCTACTTTAAGGTATAAACAAATTGGCTGGGCTATAACNGCAATTTTTATGGGGGCTATGGGTGCAGTTGCTGGAAATTTATCAGGCTTTATTGATAAAGAAGTAGCATACCCTATTCCTACCTTTGGAATATTTATGGTTGCATGTGTTTTATTAGGTGGCAAGGGCACTTTATGGGGACCAGTCCTTGGTGCAATTATTTTTCATGTAGTTAAAGAGACAACTTGGACATACCTTCTAGGATGGCAATGGGTTGCCCTTGGCCTAATACTAATTATAAATATCGTTTATTTCCAACAAGGGATAATGGGATGGCTTCAAACCAAATATCCTGAGATGTTTGGTATCANAGTTGACCGATCTTCTCCTGAAAATGAAGAGAAAGAGAAAGTCTGAAATGGAAGATATAATTGAAGTTAAGAATGTTTCTAAGTCATTTGGTGGTGTCAAAGCAAATATTGATATATCACTAAAAGTAAAAAAAGGNTCAATTACAGGCATTATTGGACCAAATGGTTGCGGTAAAACAACTTTATTTAATTCTATTGTAGGCTATCACCCTATTGATAATGGTTCGATAATTTTTGATAATAATGAAATTTCAAAGTTACTTGTCGGGGATATAGCAAGACTTGGAATGTTAAGGACATTCCAGCAAACTAGGATATATTCAAAAATGAATTGTGTGGATAATATGCAAATTTCTGTTTCACACCGAAAAGATTCTAAAGACTCAATGTTTGCTAGCAGAAAAGGAGAAATTAAAGAAAGAGCGGAAAATCTTCTTGAATTTGTAGGCCTATATTCAAAGCGAAATCTTATTTCAGGAGATCTTTCTTTTGGACAACAAAAACTACTAGAATTTGCGATGGCATTAATGAATGATCCTAAAGTTTTGCTTCTTGATGAACCTACTGCTGGAATTAATCCAACATTAATTAATGGACTTATTGATAGATTAAGAAAAGCAAATGAAGAATTAGGTATTACATTATGTGTTATAGAACATAACATGAGAGTGATTATGAACTTAGCTTCACATATTTATTGTTTGGCAAACGGTAAAGTTCTTGCGAATGGCTCACCCAGTGAACTTCAAAAAGATCAACGGGTTATTGATGCTTATTTAGGGGGTCATTAGAATGGTTAAGAAAAAGAATGTCAGTGGTTATGGTCAAGGTGGTGTTGATGTTGTCATGTCAGTTGACCAAGTTGCTAAAGAAGCAGCAGCTATCTCAGCTAAAGCACCTAAGGCAAAAGATTTAGAAAAACTCTCTAAAAGCGAACCATTATTATCAATAAAAAATCTTAAAGCTGGTTATGGAAAAATGGAAATACTCCATGATTTCAACCTTTTTATTGGCGAAGGACAATCACTGTGTTTAATTGGGCCTAATGGAGCTGGAAAATCTACCGTTCTTCACTCTATATTTGGGTTTACAAATATTTTTTCAGGAAATATTACTATTGGAGGTAAAGATATTACTAATCTAACTCCTAATCAAAAATTATCTAATGCTGGTATTGCTTATATTTTNCAAGATAAATCTGTATTTCCACAAATGACTGTTGAAGAAAATCTGCTTATGGGTGGATTTTTGAAAAACAAACCGTCAGAAGCTAAAGAAGCTACTGAGATGGTTTTTGACAAATATGAAAGATTGGCTGCTCGAAGAAATAAACCAGCTGGAGTTTTATCAGGAGGTGAAAGACGTCTTCTTGAAATATCTCGTGCCTTAGTGATGCAGCCACAAATATTACTAGTTGATGAGCCTTCTATTGGATTAGAACCTAGGTTTATTGATATGGTTTTTGGAATTTTAGATGACCTTCAAAAGAAAGACGGCAAAACAATAATAATGGTTGAACAGAACGCTAAAAAGGGACTGTCGTTCGCTGATATAGGTTATGTCCTTGTTTCAGGAGAAACAGCTATAGCTGAAACTGGTGACAATGTGCTATCAAACCCAGCTGTTGGAAGATTATTTTTAGGCGGATAATTCTATAAACCTTTTGTTAAACCACCGTCTACTCTAATCATAGAACCTGTTATATAACTTGCAGCATCACTTGATAAAAAAGTAACAACAGAAGCAAATTCTTCTGGTTGTCCATATCTTCCTGCCGGAATTGATAATTTAGCTTCTTTCTCAACCTCTTCAAGACTTTGTCCAACCCTATTTGCTTTNCCTTGGTCTAATTCACGCAATCTGTCAGTTGCAACCCTCCCTGGAAGAACCATATTAACAGTAACACCATCACATGCAACTTCATTAGCCAATGATTTTGACCAACCTGCAATTGCACCCCTAATACCATTTGATAAAGCTAAATTAGGAATAGGCTGTTCAATACCGGAAGAACCTATTGTTACTATTCGACCCCATTTTTGTGATACCATATAAGGAAGTAATGCATTTGTTATTGAGAACATTGGCAATGCCATCGATTTGAATGAATTTTCCCATACTTCATTTTTCTGGCCAGCTGCTGGTCCAGCTGGTGGTCCACCGCAATTATTTACAAGGATTGAAACTTTTTCTTTAGAAGCAAACTTAATTAAGTCTTCTACTGCTGTTGAATTACTTAAATCACATTTATATGATTTAATTGAAAGTGTTTTTGACCATTCGTCTATTGAAGATGTATTCCTTGCAACACCAATAACACTAGCGCCCTCTTCTGCAAGCATTTTTGCAATTGCGCCTCCTAAACCTCTACTAGCTCCGAGTACAAGAGCAACTTTTCCATTTAATTTAAGATCCATATAAAAATTCCAATAATAATAAATTTAATATTACAAATCCTAATATGTTGTTTAATTTTTTAATAGATGTTTTTTAAAAATAATATGTATTATCAGTGTAAGGAGATTTTTATGACCCAAAAAGACAAATATTTTTATAATTTAAATGATAATAAGAAAGGCATTTTAAGGGAATTAGGCGATGGTATAAAAACTAGAATTTTTCCTGGTGAACAAGCTATGGTTTCTGTTGTAAGCATTGAGCCAAACTCAACTGGTAAAATTCATTCACATCCACAAGAGCAATGGAGTTTATTGATAGAAGGAAGCGCCCTAAGAATTCAGAATGAAGAAAAAATACCAGTAACTAAAGGTGACTTTTGGTGTACTCCAGGAGGGATTAGACATGGAATAGTTGGCGGTCCAGATGGCGCAATTATTTTTGATGTTTTTGCACCACAAAGAGATGAATATAAAAAACCAGGATCAGGATTTGCTGCAGATTAAAATGAATATTGTTAGATCAAAANTAAGTTTTAAAAGGCTAAAAGACAAAGAGTTAAGTCAGTGGCAGAAAATACCTACTTCTATTGCTGGTGATAGTATGAATAGACAAAATGTAATGTCATCAAGAATTTCTTCTATAAGAGAGGGTATGACTTTATGTGGCCAGGCCAGAACTGTTTCTGTAACGCATGGAGACAACTCAGCAATACATGCTGCTTTAACAATAATTAATAAGGGTGAAATTTTAGTAGTAGAAGGTGGAGGCTTTACAGATAGAGCTGTTTGGGGAGAATTAATGAGTCTCTCTTCTATACATATTGGATTAGGTGGAGTTGTAATAGACGGGGCTGTAAGAGACCTTGGAGATTTAAAAAAAATGAATTTACCNNTTTTTGCATCAGGTAGAACTGCTGCAGGACCTACAAAAGGTGGNGGTGGCANGGTAGATATCCCCATTAGCTGTGGAAATGTTNCNCTAAAACCTGGGGATATAATAATTGGAGATGANGACGGTGTTGCAGTNATNCCCTTTGAAATTCAAAATCAAATTCTATTATCTTCAGAAGAAAAAATAATTTATGAGAAAGAAATTATAAAAAAAATCAAAGATGGGAATACTCATAAAGATATCTTTGATATAAAAGATATCCCTATAGTGAATGACGATGATTGATTTACGAAGCTGTTTTTTTATATTGCTTGTCTAACTCTTTAAACCTTTCTAGAGNATCAAAATCAATTTCAACTTTTGCTGGCTCATCTTTCAAAAAATGATTAAANTCATCATTACCACGAACACAAATTGCTGTATCTTTTTCATTTTTTAATTGTTTAATATGAGTAGCAATATATTGAATATTTAATCCAATACGGCGGTCATCACTCTTATTAGGCATCGAAGTATGAAGTGTCCACCCATGATGAAAAGAAGCCTGACCAGGCTTCAAAGAGCAAAGAACTGATAATTCTTCGTTAACATTTCTTACTGTTTGACCTTGCAACAAAACATTATCCTTATCATTTGTAATTTCATGTTGTTGCTTACCCATTTTATGACTTCCNGGTATCATTTTCATAGCGCCACTTAAATCATTTGCTTCTGATAGGGCAAGCCATGCAGACACCTGCTCATCACCGCTAAATCCCCAATATGTCATATCCTGATGCCAGCTTACATGTGAAGCACTATTAGGTTCTTTAATAATATAAGTAACATTGTATAAAAGAATATTAGGACCTAAAATCTTCTCAACAACATCAAGAATATTTTTGTTGGTTGCAAGATCAAATGCAGATTTGAGAACAGTATGTACTTTTGACTTATAATGTATTGGACCTAATTTTTTTTCAGCATCTTCAAGTTTTTTTCTATGATTTAGAGCTTCATTTTGATCTATTATTTTGACAGGTGATAAGAAACCCTTTTCAAAATAGTCATTAATATGAATTTTATTATCTATCATTACTTTCATTTTTGAAATTATTTTTTACTAATTATTAACAATAAAATTAGACCTTTATTACTTTTTGAGTTTTAATTTATCTCTTGTTTCTTTAGGTGATAAAACCCTGCTACCCATACGTTGTATAATCTCAATTACCCGAGTAACTAATTGATCATTTGAGGCCAGAACACCCTTTTCTAAGTAAAGATTATCCTCAAGACCAACCCTAACATTTCCTCCCATTGCAACGGCTGCTGCTGCCATAGGCATTTGCATTCTGCCTATTCCAAAACTTGCCCAACTAGCGTTAGTAGGTAACTCATCTTTCATTACCTTCATAGAATCTACAGTTTGCTCAGCTCCCCATGGAATNCCAAGACAAATTTGAAACATTGGAGGCTCATTAATCAAACCTTCTTTAATCATTTGTTTTGCAAATCTAATTTGCCCTAACTCAAAAACTTCTAGCTCTGGCTTAACTCCCCACTCTTGTATCATTGAAGCCATTTCTCTTAAGTATCCNGGAGGTGATATGTAAATTTCATTTCCATTACCAAAATTCATTGTACCACAATCCAAACTACAAATTTCAGGATGGATTTCTTTTACGTGGGCTAATCTTTCCTCAGGACCAATCATATCTGTTCCTGGGCCAGGCATTGATGGATTTTCTTCACTTGGAACCCAGTCTCCACCCATGCCAGCNGTTAAATTTATTACAACATCNGTTTCGCTATCCCTAATTCTTTCAACAACTTCCTTAAATAAATTTACATCTCTAGAACCCAAACCTGTTTCTGGGTCTCTAACATGAATATGAGCAACGCTTGCTCCTGCTTTTGCAGCAGCAATTGCTGCATTAGAAATCTGTTCAGGAGTAACTGGCACTTCTGGATGTTTTCCAAGTGTATCTCCAGCACCAGTTACGGCGCATGTTACTATTACCTCATTATTCATTTAAAACTCCCAGTTTTAGTTAAGATTTTTTCTTCAATGCATTTAAAACACTTACTATTGCTTCATCTCTTTTTGATGCAAGTATCTCAAAATTTGTATCACCAGCCATTTCATTACACCCATTTACCATTTTATCTCTTAATTCTGTTGTTAACTCAGGCGCTTGAAGCCTTGTCCATGGCCATTTTAATGCTGGACCGAATTGATCAAGATTAGTAGCCATCCCTCCTTCGCCACATGCAACATGNAATGCCATACACTGCCCCTGAACNACCATTCTTGGGGCAGGACCATTAATCAAAGCTTTATCAATATCTGAGGGTGAAGCTTCCCCATTATCAACCATGTGTAATGCCTCTCGCCATAATGCTTCTTGTAAACGAGTTGCTACGAAACCAGGCACTTCTTTCTTTAAAATTAAAGGTTCTTTTCCAGAAAATTTAAAAAAATCAAAAGCCCATTGTACAGCAGATTTACTAGTTTTTTTACCACCTACAACTTCTACTAGAGGAAGAATATATGGTGGATTAAAAGGATGGCCTATTACTGTTCTTTCTGGTGTTGAACATCTGGTTTGTATTTCTGACATCATGAAACCTGAAGTGCTAGATGAAATTATAATATTATTAGGCAGTAACCGGCCCATTTTTGAATAAAGGTCTTGTTTTAATTCTAGATTTTCTGGTGCGCTTTCCTGAACAAAGTGAACACCATTTAGAGCCTTCTCTAGTTCAGAGGTTATATGCAAATTCTTTAAAGATGCATTTTCTGCAAGACCTAATTTTTCTAAACTTTTCCANGCAGTATTTACTATTTTCATAAAAACATCTTCTTCATTTTTGTCATGCAAATAAGAAACAACATTAAACCCTTTTGAAAGGAAAAAAGCAGTCCACCCACCTCCAATAGGCCCTCCACCAATACTAGATATCGTTTTTACTTCACTTAACTTCAATAATTCCATAATTTTATTTACCTTTAAATACTGGTTGTCTTTTCTCTACCCAGGCCCTTACACCTTCTGCAGCATCTTCAGATTTAAGCATTTTATTATATATATCTAGTTTTCCATTTCGAATAAGATCAAATTTTTCTTTNACCGACATNCTTTCGGTNCTTCTTAAAACTTCTTTAATTGATTGTATTGCAAGAGGTGCAGATTTAGAAATTTTTCTTGCCCATTCTCTTGCACTATCGATCAGATTTTCATACGGAACAACTTTATTTACGAGACCAAAGTTCATTGCTTCTTGTGCTGTNAATCTTCTNCCTANCAAAAACATTTCCATAGAAATATTATATGGAAGCAGTTTTGGTAATCTTTGTAAGGCGCCTGCATCTGGTACTATTCCTAATGGAATTTCTGGCAATCCAAATTCTATATGATCTGAAGCTATTAATAAATCACATGCCATTGCAATTTCAAATCCACCACCAATAACTAAACCATTGAGAGCACCTATAACTGGTTTATTAAGAGACCAGTTTTCTGTTAGACCTGCAAAGCCACCTTCACCATAATCTCCATCATCCCACCATTGATCTAATTTAATATCACCTTCATTGAGTGCTTTTAAATCCCAACCTGCAGAAAAGATTTTACTTCCTTCAGCCGTAATAATTCCAACTCTCAAATCATCATTTTCATTTAATTCTTTAAAAGCATCAGCAATCTCCTTACTCATGCTAGTATCTATTGCATTTACCTTTGGCTTATCTAATTTGACCTCAATGATTCCGTCATATTTTTCAATATGCACATTAGTATTCATATGTATTCCAATACTCTATTTTTATTGTATCTTTATCAAATTCAAATATTACTGCAATTTATTTTAATAAGTAAGTAATTTACCATATGCAAAACAAACATAACTTAAAGCTAGACAATTTTTTTTTAATTATTCAAGATAAAGTATGAAAAATATTTAAATAAAAAANTTTTAATTTAGTCAATTTATAGGGAGGGAAATATGACTAGTTCAAAAAATCCGGAAACTATAGCACTNCACGCTGGTTGGAGAAAAGATGATTCCACCAATTCCGTAGCTGTTCCAATCTATCAAACAACAAGTTATCAATTTAATAGCCAAGAGCATGCTGCCAATCTTTTTTCATTAAAAGAACTTGGGAATATATATACACGCATTATGAACCCAACAACTGCAGTTTTAGAAGAGAGAATTGCTCAATTAGAAGGTGGATTAGCTGCTGTTGCTGTTTCTTCTGGGCAAGCNGCATCAGCATTTGCAATTCAAAATTTATGCCGTGCAGGCGACAATATAGTTTCTTCTACTGATTTATATGGAGGAACTTGGAACCAATTTGAAAATACATTCAAACAACTTGGAATAGAAGTAAGATTTGCTGACCCAGCAGATCCAAATTCATTTGCAGAATTAACTGATGATAGAACTAGGGGGTATTATGCTGAGACACTTCCTAACCCAAAATTACATGTTTTCCCAATAGCAGAAGTAGCAGAAATTGGTAAAAAGCTTGGCATTCCACTTATTGTGGATAACACATCTGCACCAATTACATGCAAGCCAATCAAGCATGGCGCTGCTGTTGTTGTTCATTCATTAACTAAATGGATAGGTGGTCATGGTAATTCTATAGGTGGTATTGTAGTTGATGGTGGTAATTTTGATTGGACAAAGTTTCCAGATCGCCAGCCTCTTTATAATGAGCCAGAACCAAGTTATTGGGATTGGGTTTTGGGCAAAGTAGTTCCTGAGGTTTTAGGAGCTAATATCACATTTGCTGTAAGAGCTAGATTTGTATTATTGAGGGATTTGGGATCTGCATTATCCCCTGCTAATGCTTTTAATATTATTCAGGGTTTAGAGACACTTCCACTAAGAGTAAGGCAGAGTCAGGAAAATGCAGAAAAGGTTGCAAGCCATTTGGCAAATAAAAAAGGTGTTTCAAGGGTTATTCATCCAAGCCACCAAGAAGGCATCTACAAAGAAAGAGCTGGAAAGTATTTAGAAGAAGGAAATGGTTCTCTTGTAGGTTTTGAACTTGAGGGTGGTTTAGAAGCAGGCAAAGAATTTATTGATAAGTTAAAGTTGTTTTATCATGTAGCCAATATCGGCGATTCTAGAAGCTTAGCTATACATCCTGCTTCTACAACACACTCACAATTAAGCGCAGATGATCAAGTAAGAGCTGGTGTTACACCAGGCTATGTAAGATTGTCAGTAGGTATAGAGCATATTGACGATATCATTGCTGATCTTGATCAAGCTTTAGCATAAAAAAACAAAAAGAGGCCAATATTAATTGGCCTCTTAAAAAATCTCAGTTCAAGTCTAAATAAATGTTTTCCAATTAGATCCCCATATTTTTTTCCAAAACTTGGGATTAGAAACATTAGATTTAGCTGTTCCACCAATCCATAAGTTATATTTAGAATCACCATATTTATTGAAGTAATCATTTATTTCTTTAGAAAATGTCTTAATAATTTCCCNACAGCTCTCNTCTTTAAATAAATTTTTNCNTTCATCAGGATCTTCTATTAAATTATATAATTCAGGCTCAATATAAGACATTCCCTCTTTATTAAATCTCTCAATATANAGCCATTNNTGAGTTCTAACTGCTCTGGTCTCCTCTTGCTCCATAAATATCATGTCTCTTGAATTTAAATCTTCATCTGTAAATTTGAGACTAATACTATTCACTAGTTTAGACTTAAGTTTGGAAACTCCTGCCATACTCAANATGGTATTTGCTAAATCAGTTTGGCTAACTAAAGCTTTTGAAATGCCTTTATTTATTTTTGGCCCAGAAAAAATTAATGGGATATTAAAACTTGGCCTATGCATTGATGATGGCCATGCAGCTAATCCATGGCCCCAAATCCCATGATTTCCAAGTGAAAAACCATGATCTGAAGTGTAAATAATTATAGTGTTGTCAAAAAGATTTAAGCTTTTTAACTCACTCAGAATTTTGCCAACGCCCTCGTCAATTAATGATGCTTGAGAAAAATAATTTCTAATACTGTCTTTATTATTTGGTAANAATAACGGTCCAGAAAATTGCTCAGGTAAGTCTTCACCACTTTCTAGTAGCCGCGATGAGTATCTCTTAATTACTCTTTTATTAATACCTTCACGTGGAACTGTAGAGAGCTCACATTGTTCATAAAGGCTTGCAAATTTATTTGTAGACTTCCCTTTTATAGAGGGCCAATGTCCATAAGGACCATTAAAAGGCACAAAGCAGAAAAATGGATTTTGATGATCTTTAATTTGATTTAAGTATTCAATTGTTTTTAAAGTAAAGAAATCAACTGAATGACCCTNATGATTATACACTTCATCGTTATCAATAATTTTATTNTCATAAAAGCTTTTTGTGTGGCCNTGAGGAAAAGTAACCCAATGGTCAAATGCCTTAGGACTTTTCCACGCTTTGCCTAAATGATATTTTCCTATCAAAGCATTGTTATAACCTGCATCTTTTAGTTTTTGAGGAAAACTTTCAAATTCACCGATAGCATTCCAATCTTCTGGCCAGAGATCTTCAAGTTTATCATCAAGCCAATTATGAATACCGTGTGCGGTTGGCATTAATCCAGTTAACACAGATGCCCTACAAGGAGAACACATTGCATTTGTACAATATGCAGAAGTATATTTCATACCCTCTTTTGATAGCGAATCAATATTAGGCGTTTTGACTTCATGATTTCCATAGCATCCTAAAAAATCAGCAGACTGGTTGTCTGTCATAATCAAAAGGATATTTGGTCTGCTTTCATTCATTTTATGTTTTCAAAAAATTTTAAGACTTTCCTTTGTAGATAAAATGATGCCAAATTATGATTATAATTGATAATAAGATACCTATAGAGTAATAAAATTCTAAACTTGAAATTACCATTCCTGACAAAATAATTCTTATTATAATTTCAAAAGTGCTTAGTTCGTATTTGTCAAACTTAGCTAAACAACTTGAAATTAAGTATAGAAATAAAGATAGACGAGCTAGTAGCCACAACAAAGACAAAAAGTAGATATTACCATCATAACCCGGCAAATAATCAGCTGTGGGTGAATTTGGGTCTATTTTTGCAGCATCTATGACCAAAAGCTCAGGATAGAAAGCAAAAATAAATGGGATAATAAACATTACAATACCAGACTTTACAGCTGAAAAAGCAGTCGACATAGGATCTGCCTTAGTTAAAGAAGAAGCTGCAAATGCTGCTATTGCGACAGGCGGAGTAATAGCCGAAGCAACAGCAAAATAAAATATAAACATATGAGCTGTGAAAGTGGCAATTCCTAATCCAACAAGCATAGGACCCATTAATAGTGCGACGTTTAGGTAGGCTGGTACACTTGGCATACCCATTCCTAGAAGAATAGCCATTAACATCGTTACCAAAAGTGCTACAAATAGAAAAAAGCCATTATCTGTNAATCCAGTATCATAGTTTCTTAGTAAATGAATGATATCTGTGGCAATAAAATTTGATAGTCCAGTAAAATTAAGGCAAAAATCAATAACAGAAACTGCCAAAAACATTAGATAAAGTGTGCTTACAAGTATGCCAGCATCCGATAACGCATGAGCTAATTTAGATGGGTTTAGCCTAATATTCTTATCTAAGAAAAATAAAACCATAAGCAATGCTGTTGCCCACCAACCAGCAGAACCTGCATCACCAGCAGAATTTTGGAAAAGTTGAAACAGCCACGGTAATTCATATGCTCTGCAAACACCATTCTCAATTACCTGATTAACACCAAACAAACTCCCTAAAAATCCACATCCAACAGTTTCTTTTGGGGTAATTAACATAAATAAAATTAATAAAATTGGAGCAAAAATCATTATTAAGTTTTTATAATCTTCTCCTGTTAAGATCATTTCCTCAGTGACTTTGCCAACAGGAGTAATATTTTGTTTTCTTGACTGAAATACAACCGACAGAAACAAACATCCAAAATAAGCGATAGCAGGTAAAGCAGCTGCTATAATAACTTCTCTATATGGTACAACAGTCATCGCAGATAATATAAATGCAGCCACACCCATTACAGGAGGCATTATTTGCCCTCCCGAGGAGGCTGCAGCCTCAACTCCACCTGAAAATACTTTTGCAAAACCTCTTCTAAGCATCATGGGTATTGTGAGAGCCCCAGTAGATAAAACATTCACAATCGGGCCACCTGAAATTGTTCCAAACATTGCAGAACTTACAATGGCTGCGTGGGCCGGACCTCCTCTTAGGTGCCTTGTCCATAGAAAGGCTATTTTTATAAGTGATTTACCACCAGCTGAAACACCAAACAATGATCCCAAAACAATATATGGGAAAACTGTATTTATAAGGATATTCATAAACCTACCAAGCAAACCTTGCCCATTATTGACTAAGATCTCTCTAACAGCAGGCCTTCCATCAGACAGTAATCTTGGTTCCCCACCTAATTTTGTAATTAANTATTTATTTATGTCATCAGCACCATAAAAATACCAAATCATTACAGTTAAAAAAGTATAGGCAGTCACAAGAATAGCAACAGCCACAAGAGGAAAACCCCAAACCTTCACATTGTAAATTAAAAAAATTATCAATGAAAATATCATCACAAGAAAAATCCAATTCCCAAGATGATTGATACAAGTAGGGTCATCAACAGTACTAGGTTCAGGCAATCCCATGAGCTCAGCAAAATCTTTTTCAGCCTGAAGTGATTGAGCAATTAACTCTGCTCTCTCGCCGGTAAATTGATCAATTAAACATATAGAATCAATTTCTATAACAAATGAGAGTGATATAAGAGCCGCCATAAATATTAAGCTAACATCCATAAAAATACTTAAAATTTTAGTTATGAAGCCTCTATTCTTATACTCCCTCCAAAAAGAGTGGTTTAATGAAACCACCAACATCATCATGAAAAAAATTATAGGGAAAAAATATTCGTATGAAAATTTTCTAAAAACAATTTTGTTATTTCCAGTTATATCCCAAATCAACTGTTCCAAACCAGGAATAGCTGGAATTGTATTAAGCATTCCTATCAAAACAAGAACAAAAGCAATTACTTTTGCAATTTTTAATCCCACATCATTATTTTTCTCAAATTCTAGTGTTGGGGAATTTTTGACAGAATTCATTGAGCTTTAATAAATTGAGTTATGAAAATAAAAATGGCCAAGCTGAAAACTTGGCCATTACGTAACCTTTACTTAGCGCAATCGGCTACTTTGTATCCAGCTTCCTCCCATGCTGCAACAGCGCCTGCATGGTACTTCACTTTACTTGGCCCGCATAATCCAGCTAACTTTGGATCCATTTGACCAAGCCCAATGTTTGGAGCAAAAGGAGACTTAGCTTTTAACTTATCTAAAGTAGCTATATGAGTNGCTGTAATTGCTTTTGCAAGATCAAAACTCATATCTTTATGAACTAGCTCAACAAAGGCTGTTCCAAGTCCTCTAAAAACTCCATCTTCAGANACCATTGAAACACCATCNCTATAACCCATATCTTCCCATTTTACTTGAAGTGGAATATTGCCAGGTGCGTTAAAAACCTTTTGATAAGCTTCACTTTCAAAAATATCTTTAGGTGTAGAAATTATTCTTACATTTCCTGCAGACTGCATTACTGTAACTCTTGCAGAAGGAAAAGTAAGAGGAACCACAACTCCATCCACTGATCCATCAACTAGAATATTTGCTAATTGACCCCAATTAGCCTGAACACCTTTATANTCGTCACCTTCTTTNTAACCACTCGCTAAAACTATAGCTTGACGTGCATTAACCAAAGCAGCTCCTCTTGGAGGGCCATTAAAAATTGTTTTACCCTTAATATCTTTCCAACTATTAATATTTGCACTTTCAAGAGCAAACAAGCCAAAACCACCAGCATTGTATGGATAAAGAGCTCTAACATTTGCTGCTAATTCTGCTCCTTTATCCCCTTGTTTTGCAAAAGGGCCTCTTCCTTTATCTAGTAAAAAAGGTAAAATAATTGGCATTGCTGACATATCAATTTTTCCTTCAGCAAGTGTCATTAGTGAATTTGTAAGCGTCTGACCTTCTGTAACTTGCAAGTTAGCAATTCCTGCTTCACCAAGAACGTCAGATAAATGCATAATTGTTAAATGTGGAACTCCACCAGGGCTTGCTGTATGAGCAGATAAATTCACTTGTGCGTTGNCAGTTANTGAACTTAACCCCAAAATTAATAAAATCGTAAAAAAACCGTTTTGAATTTTTTTCATTAAATTCCTCCAGATATAATATTTATTGAAGTTATTGTTATACTAATCAAAGTTATTTGCAATTGATTTTAAATAGAAATATTGTTGATTAAATCCAATCAAAGGAGGCACTAATGGAGAAAAAAATTGCACTTGAGGAGCATTTTATGCATCCAGACTTTGTTGACTACTGGTCTAATACTGCAATTAATATTAGTCCTGAGCTTTTTGGAAAAGTTAGAAATAAACTAGAAGATTTTGGTGAGAGNCGTCTCAATGAAATGGACAGTATAGGGGTTGAAAANTCTGTGTTATCTCTTGCTGGCCCTGGAGTTCAAGCTGAGTATTTCACAAATAAGGCCATTGAGAAGGCAAAATTCATAAATGATTATTTGGCCGAAAAAATATTAGATAAAAGATCACGTTACGGTGGATTTGCACATCTTGCCATGCAGGATCCTAAAGCTGCTGCAGATGAGCTAGAAAGAACAACTCGCGATTTAGGTTTCTCAGGCGCATTGGTAAATGGTATTACAAATGGAGCATACCTTGATGATGATCGATTTTCAGTGCTTTGGGAGCGTGCATCAGATCTAAACGTTCCAATATACATTCATCCAAATAATCCAGCTGACATACCAGCAATGTACCAAGGTCATCCAGAAATGTGGGGACCTGTCTGGTCTTGGACTGTAGAAACAGGATCTCATGCACTCCGTATAATTTTTAGTGGCATATTTGATCGCTTTCCCAATGCTAAATTAATCCTTGGTCACATGGGAGAAACGCTTCCATACCAATTATGGCGTTTTAATAGTAGATGGGCAATTTCCAATAAAGGTTCAAAAAAATTAAAGCTATTACCATCAGAATATTTTAAAAAAAATTTTTGGTGTACAACAGCAGGCGTTTGTTCTGATGAACCATTGCGCTGCGCTATTGACGCTCTTGGAACTGACCGTGTGATGTTTTCTGTTGATTATCCATTTGAAAAATCTGAACATGCAGGTTTGTGGATTGACAATGCAAATCTATCTGTGGCCGAAAAGTCCATGGTTTGTTATGAAAATGCAAAATCATTACTGAAACTTTAAAANATGAATAATTCAGTTAATAAATCCATTATTGTGACAACACTTGGAACTGGCACTCCAATTTTAAACCCAAAACGTGCAAGTCAAAGTATTTTAATAGAAGCAGCAGGCTATCGACTGCTTTTTGACACGGGAAGAAATGTAGCTACAAGACTTGCACAGGCAAATGTACCTCCAGCCTCAGTCACACATTTATTCTTTACTCATTTTCATTCTGATCATACGGTAGGTTTCGCTGATTTNTGGTTAAGTTCATGGTTACCCGCNGGTGGATCNAGGTCTACACCACTTAATGTTTTAGGTCCAGAAGGAACACATAGTTTAATAGANGGNCATCGACTTGCTTTTAATGATGATATTAAAATTCGTTCTTCTGATCAGGGGCTTCCTCTCAGAGGCGTGGAAATAGAAACTAAAGAATTTTTAAAATGTGGTCAGGTGTTTAATCAGGATGGCCTTACCGTGACATCTTTTGAAACAGATCATGGTGAAAAAATTAAGCCTAATTGGGGTTATAAAATTCAATATTCAGGGCGAACTGTTGTTATAAGCGGAGATNCNAANAATGATATTCGAGTATCAGAAATTGCAAAAAACTCTGATTTATTATTTCATTCCCTAGGTGCTGCAAAAGATGAAATCAAAAATCTTGATGATGTTAATGCTATTCTTCAACATCATACAACACCAAAAGAGGCTGCAAAAATCTTTTCATCATCACGGCCAAAGCTTGCTGTTATAATTCATATGGTTCTTCTTGGCAAACCAGGCTTTCCTCCAATGACTACAATGGAAATATTGGAAACCATACAAAAATATTATAATGGACCTATCACTATAGCTGAGGATCTAATGAAGTTTGAGGTTGGAGAGAAAGTTAAAGTAATTCCAAAGTCAAATACTTAAATATAATAAAAATTACCTAAATTTCCATAATGAAAAAGAATTACAGAGAAATTTACCAATATATTTTAATTAAAACTTTTTAACCGTGAGATAATATCGAAGCTAAATGAATACTCTGAGTAGCCAGTGAATTAGCTGCTACAATATCACCAAATTTCGAAGTTAAGTTTGGACTAATCATATACAAGCCCTTGTTAGGCTTCCCTCCAATTCTAAGAACTCTAAATTTATCGTCTACTTCCAAAGTTTCATTAAAAATATCTGAAAAACCAATTTTAGACTTAATAATCTGTTTAGCGAGTTTATCTTCACCTTTACCAGAGCAATTTATAATTTTGTCTACATTAATTGATTTTCTATCACCTATTGTTAAAATAATTGTGTTTTTATTCTGAAAAATATTTTTTACTTTTCCTTTATGCATAAATAATTTTTGATTTTTTTGAAACTCTATTAAATCTATAATTGATTGTGGTGATGCTCTATACCTATATCTTGACCAAGTAGAGTTTAATTTTTTTTTGAAAGATAATTTTCCTTTATCTGGCAATTTTTTCCAATTATCATTAATATTTTGTCTTAATTCTTCCCAAGCTGATTGCCATTCTGAACTNTCTANAGGTTTTGATGGAAGATANTTTTTTATAAAGTTTAAAAAATTTGATGGGAGAATTCTATTATTATTCTCATATGGCCAAATAGGGATTTTTTTTCTTTCCCATTTTGAATTTGCAGGAGGGAACTTTCCACTTGGTGAAACAACATGTATTTCACCTTTATGATTAATTGATTTTAGTGATGCTATACAATCTAGGGACGTTAGACCTGATCCTATTAAGAGAATATTATCATTTTTATGAATTAATTTTATCCAATTTCCGTTCCAGGGATTTTCAACAAGATTTTTATTTTGAGTAATAGCTGATTTATCCAAAGCAAAAGGCCATTTAGGTGTTGGATTTCCTGTAGCAAGTATTATATTTTTAGAAAATATTTTCGTATTGTCACCTAAAGAAGAAGTCCAAGTACCAGATTTATCTTTGTATATTTTTTTTACAATTTCTTTTTTATGCAATAATTGACCTTTTTCTATGAGCTTGTTTATTTTCGAATGAACAAACCTACCAAAGTCACTTCTTTTATAAAAATTTCCAGCTTCATGATAAGCTTCTTCATCTATAATATTTTTTTTAGCCCAATTAGTAAATTCAAGCTTATTGTTTGGATCAATCCACATAATCTCAGATCGAACATTTAATCGATAGTTATCATTCATACAATTAAAAGCATTGCCGTAGCCCAGTTTAGTAGGGCCTACTATATTGATTGAATTTGGTTGAATTCCTGCATCTACTAAATGATAACACAAAGTGGCTGCTGTAAAGCCACTACCAACAATTAAATACTCAACCATTTAGTAAATAAGATTATATTTTAATTTAATGAGATATCTGTAGATGTTATTTCTGAGTCGTAATTGTATACATATATTCCAGAAAAATCACTCTGCTTGAAAATGAATGTTTTTTTCAAATCCTGAAAAAACTCTTTAGAGTTTTCTTCAAACTTATTTAAATCTTCACCTGACTCAAACTTAAGGTTTATTGATATACTTCCACATTTACCTATGGAAATATTTAATGATCTTATATTAAAAGGAACAATTTTTTTACCAAGCCTTTCGGAACAGAAAGTAGCAGCAACTTTCGCTTCACTCAAACCTGGAAATTTAAAATTATATACTTTAGCAAACATAATCTATTTAATTGTTGAAAACATCTCGTCTATTAAAGACTCAGCTGCTTCACCTGCAATTTTAATTTTTTTCATCTCTTTTACTTCTAATTTCATTAATGACTGCAATTCCAAACCACTTGGGGACATCGTGACATTTCCATTTCTATCAGATTTGCATAAGCCCTTTTGAATCAGACTAGAAGCTTCAGTTTCATCAACTGATACATCAGAAATTATTGAAATAAACATTTTAAAATCATTAATGTTAAGACTTTCGTCATACTTTTGAAAACTTATAAGAGCCTCTAAAATTTTCTGAGATGTAACTTCTTTTTGAGCGACTTGAGAATCAATAAGTAGTGCAATATTTGTTGTAATTTTTTTTATTAATGAAATTTGATTTTCATTTAATGCTTTTGGACTTCTATGAAGCATACACAGAGTACCAAGAGCAAAGTTATCCTTATTTGTTACCGGAAAACCGGCGTAACCATACCATTCAGCAGTTCCTTTCAAAAACTCTGGGTGATTCTTCCAGATTGGATCTTTACTCATATCTTCCATAAGGAGAGGCTCTGTATCTAATAATACATATGAGCAAATATTATTCTCGTGTCTTAAACCTTTACTACCAGGTTTATCATCATCATCACCGACATTTGCTATATTGCACTGCATATCAGCATCAAATAAACTAAATGAAGCTGTGTCAAAGCCTGTTATATCTTTTGCTAACTCACAGTAAACTTGAAAAGCTGTATTATCGGGAGCATCTATGAGTCCTGTTTTGATTACTGCTTTTACTCGTTGTTCTTCATTTGCAGGTCTTGGTGCTAATTTGACGGTCATAGTTTATCCATTTGAACTAGTTAAATTAAACAATATAAATAATTTTTGTCAATATCTTGTGAAAATCATAACCAAGAGGAAATTTCCTCAACCCTGAAAGATTGATATTTAGATGCAAAATTANTTTCAAACTTTGACCAATTAGAATGAAATGCTTGGCATTTTTTAAAAGCTTCTTCACTTTCATATTCCCAAATTAAAATTGTTCGAATCAGATCAGTATTTTTTTCAAATAAAATTTTTTGATCTATTTGGCCATTTTTTTTTAAAAATTCAATTGCTTTTGGCGAATAGAAAGTATTCCACTTTTCCAACCACATTTTTTGATCACCCTGAGTGGGGAAAAGAATTATTCCAACTGAGATAAATTTTTTCATATCATAAATTTAATTTTATATTTTTTCACTATATAAATATTATAATTATTTTTATTTTATCTCTATAGAAAAATGAACAAATCAGAACGCGTAAGATTTATTATTAGTCATCTAGAAAAATTATATCCTAAAACCCCAGTTCCATTAAATAATCAAAATAACTATGAATTATTAATTGCTGTATTATTAAGTGCTCAATGCACAGATGAGAGAGTAAACCAAGTAACACCAATACTTTTCTCGAAAGCAAACCGACCAGATAAGATGATAAAACTCTCAATAGATGATATTTATAAAGTTATAAGGCCATGTGGGCTAGCTCCTCAAAAATCAAAAGCTATATTCAATTTGTCTGAAATATTAATTTTACAACACAAAGGAGAGGTGCCCTCTAACTTTGAAGACCTCGAAGCTTTACCAGGTGTAGGTCATAAAACCGCAAGTGTTGTTATGTCCCAAGGGTTTGGTTATCCTGCCTTTCCAATAGATACTCATATTCATCGACTTGCTCAAAGATGGGGACTTACAAATGGAAAAAATGTCGTTCAAACAGAAAAAGATTTAAAAAGATTATTCCCAAAAGATTTATGGAATAAACTGCATCTCCAAATTATTTTTTATGGTAGAGAATTTTGCACAGCAAGGGGATGCAATGGAACTATTTGTGAAATTTGCAAAACTTGTTATCCAAAAAGGGTCAAGCCTGTAAAGACAAAAAAATGATTATTTGATACTAGAAATTGCTTTTATATGGTCAGGCGATGTTCCACAGCACCCACCAACTATTTGAGCTCCTAATGTATGCCAAACCTTAACTTTCTCTATAAATTTTTTTGGATTTATAACATTATCAAATGTCCAATTTGGTGATAGCCAACCACCACTGTCGGGGTAAGCAAATATTGGCCCATTGAAATTTTCTTTGATCATTTTAATACATTCATCAATTATATCTACAGAAGTATGCATAGCTCCCCATACGTCAAATTCATAGTTTTGTGCAAGCAACATCATTTCCTTAAATGTAACCTTACTCTCATCTGTAAGNCTAAGTATTTCTCCAGTATCTGATTTTCTGCATGAAAATCCAACCCATACCGGTATCTTTGATTTACGCATTACATCGAAAACAACTTCCATTCTTTCAGGTCTATACATCATTTCTAGTAAGATTAAATCACAACCGTTATTGCTAAGAAGATGGAGCATTTCATAAGTTGAGTCCTGAAGTTCATTTTTTGATACATTCACAATAGCTTGGGAAAGAATATCGCCGTCTGCAATTGGATAACGGTGAGATATTGAGCCTGCAATAAGAACGTCATTTTTATTTGTTTCTTTTCTTGCAATTAAAGCTGAATTAATGGCTTTCAGGTTTATTTCTTCAAATCTTTTTTCCATACTAGCAGCTTTGAGCATTATTCTACTAGAGGCGTATGTATTAGTTGTAATAATTTTGGAACCAGCATTAATATAGTCAATATGTACTTTTTTTAATATATCTTGATGCAATGAAGCAGACCCACACCAAGATCCGTCCATTTTAACACCACGCTTTTGGAGCTCTGTACCAATTGCGCCATCAAGTGGTATCAGGTCTTTCATTTTTAATCGACTAATAAACTTAGTATATCTTTCTGAGCGCAATTAATTTACCTTTTTACCATCTTAAGCTCATACAACTTAGTCCCGCATCAACTTTTGATATTTCATTTACATTAGCTAATTTAATATCATAGGACTTTGATAATAGTTCATAAGTTTTTTCAAATCCTTTTGGCACCAAAAGATGATTATTTACCCTGAGAGAATTAGCAGCTAGTTCCTCACCTTCCGGCACATTTATTACTTTAAAATGATTTTCAAAAAACCCTGTCAAAGCCATTTTTTTTGTCTGCAAAATAGTTTCATCATCTAATAAACTACAATCAGATTTAAAATGGAGAACTCCATTTGGTGTATTTGTGATTGTAACCTTTGCGCCTAAATGTAATAAGATTTTTTCTAATTCATCTGCGCCTTCTTTGTTAGTTCTTTCTGAAAGTCCAATTATGAACCTGTCATTTATTCTTAGAATGTCTCCACCTTCAATTTTGCCATTATCAACCTCAAAAACCTCTTCAAATATATTTTTAGCCTCATTTCTAAAAACTTCATGTTCACCAAAACGTGATGGAGCTCCTGGCCTCAAAATTATGCAAAAGTCTTGAAAGGTAATTGCTGGATCTTCTACAAATACACTATCTGGATAATCTTCAAGTGCATCTAAAGTAATAATTTTTATATCAGAACGTTCAAGTTGAATTTTATAGTCATTATGTTCAGCAATTACTTTTTCAAAATCTGGCTTTTCACCCATTGAGCTTAGTGCATTTGATATGCTTTTACATGGTGTTCTTACCAAAGCATTTTTAAAATTATATGCCATGAGTATCTATTTTTTTATTTTAGGGTCATGAATTATATTCATTTTTTTCATGGGACTTACACCTAATTCTGTTGATGCAAATGCTCCACCATGACATTGATTGCCAACGTCACTCATTTCATCACCTAGATTACTTTTAAAAATTTTCTCTGCATATACTTCAGCGTTGTCCTTTGGAAGAAATCCAATATGAGATGCATCCGTATTATCAACATTTTTTCTGTCATTATTTGAAACTCCATAAAGAGTTGTAAATCCTGTATAAGATGTTTCAATAGATCTGGTTACGAGTTGGATAAGATCATTATAGGAGAGCCAACTAGATAAACCTCTGAGAGTATTGACTGGTGCACATGATGCTATCCTTAGACAAACAGCTTCAATGCCATTTTTTTCAAAATACATTTTTGCCAAATCTTCGGTAAAACACTTTGCCAACCCATAAAAACTATCTGGCCTGTGAGGAGTATCAGGCTTAAGTGTAACAGTCCTTGGGTTCATTCCAACAGCGTGAATAGAACTTGCATAAATTACTCTTTTTACTCCATGTTTTTTTGAAGCCTCCCATACATTATAGGAACCAATAAAATTTGGCCCCAGTAATTCATTAAATGGGAGCTCATCAACAATAGCACCAAAATGACAAACGATAGTAGCATCCTTGATAATAGGCTCTATTTCATCATAAATAGAAATATCTGCTTTTACATACTGCTCATTTTTATAAAGCTTGCCAATATCTTCTTTAATATCGGAAGAGACTAAATTTTCACAAATTTTAGAAATTGGTTCCCTAATGTAAGATCCTAGTCGGCCACCAGCACCAGTTAAAACAATTTTTTTAATCATAAATAACCTTTTAATTAATTGCTTAAAATATATTATATTTTAATACACTGATAAATTATTCATATAAACAATTTCAGATTTAAACGATTTAAAGTATTAACTTATTTAGGCTTAATTTAAATATTAAAGGATTTTAATGATAAAAAAATTTCAAAATAATACCGCCTTACTTTTAGTGGATGTTCAAAAAGGAGTAAATGATACTAACTACTATGGTGGACCAAATGGTAAGCGTAACAATTTACATGCTGAGGAAAACATAAAAACAGTTCTTCAAAAATGGAGAAACAGTGATCGGGTTATAGCTTTTACAAAGCATAACTCTAGAGAAAAAGGCTCGCCCCTTAATTTGGAACTCGAAAGCGGGCAACAAATTGACGGATTAGAGCCTAATTCAGGTGATATTGTTGTAGTTAAAGATGTAAACAGTGGCTTTGTAGGAACATCTCTTGAACTTGATCTAAGGAGAGCCGGTATCCAAAGGCTNGTTATTTTGGGTTTTTTTACAAATGTATGTGTAGAAACAACAACTAGAATGTCTGGTAATATGGGTTTTGATACCTACTTAGTTCACGATGCCTGTGCATCAATGAATGTAATTGGACATGATGGAACTTACTACGAACCAGATTTAGTGCATAACATGGCTGTAGGTAATCTACATGGTGAATTTTGCACAGCTATTAGCACAAAAGACGCACTACATTTATGTGAAACTGATGCATCTCATATCAGTAGAGTTCAAGGAAACGAATGAATTTTGGTGTTTCATCAATGGTTTTGCCTCTTAAGAAAGTGGCTTTATTAAGACCAGGAGCATCATTATTAGAAGCAGATATTAATAAATGGCATTACAGTAATATTTTCAATCCAGATAAGGTCCAGGGCATTTACAATGATTTTGTAAATCTACTTACGGATGAAGGTGTTGAAATTTTTTGGATTGAAGAAAATACTAATATAGCAGACGCNATTTTTACTTATGATGCTTCAATGATGACGAAATCAGGNGCTATTTTAATGTCGCCCGGCAAAGAATTACGAAAAGGTGAACAAANTNTACACCGTAATTTTTATAAACATAATAACATACCAGTCATAGGGGAAATTACTGGCAACGCTACTGCAGANGCTGGTGACACTTTATGGTTAGATGACAATAGCTTAATTGTTGGCAAGGGTTTTAGAACCAATCAGGAGGGCGTCAATCAAATAAAAGAAATAATGAAACCTTTAAAAGTAGATGTTTTTCAATTTGATATTCCAGTACACATGGGGACAGAAGCGTGTTTACACTTAATGTCCCTGATAAGTTTAGTCGATCATCGTAAGGCTCTTGTTTATACTCCATTACTGCCAGTTAGTTTATTCAAACTTCTTAAGGAAAAAGGCTTTACTCTAATTAATGCTCCAGAAGATGAATTTTTATCAAGCAACACCTTAAGCACTAATATTCTTACTGTATCTCCTGGTCAATGTATAATGATTGATGGCTTTCCTAAGACGAGAGAAGTCTTAGAAAATTTTGGTATAAGCGTAAAAGTCTTCAATGCAGATGANCTTTGCATTGCATGTGAAGGTGGTCCAACCTGCTTAACTCGTCCTTTGTTAAGATCTTAAAATAACATTAATGAAATTTTCATTGCCTCAACATAGTATATATTTTTCTTTTTTTATTTATTCTTTCTCTTTAGGTGTTTTTTTTCCAAGAATAGCAGATCTACAGCAACAAATGAATATAGGTGAAGCCACTCTTGGATTGGCACTTCTAGGCCCTCCAATTGGCGTTCAAATATCTTTATTATTTGCAGATTTGATACTTGAGAAAATTGGATTTAGAAAAACTATGTGTTTTGGTATTCCAATACTAGGTTTAGCACTTGTTTTCAGCGCACTGTCTTATTCACCTATTTTCTTTTTTATTTCACTCTTGTTTGGAGGTTTTGCTATAGGAATACTCGAAGTTGCTGTGAACTTGGAAGCAGACCGTTTAGAAAACAAACTTGATACAAAAATAATGAATAGAAGTCATTCATTTTGGAGCCTAGGTTTTTTTGCCTCCGGTATTACGGGTGCTCTTTTTTCTCAAATGCAAATTTCGCCTTTTATAAATTTTTCACTTTCTTTGGTAATATGTTCCATTTTTACTTTTGTATTTTGNGCAAAATATCAACCTGCTAGTAAAAGAGATAATCCAAGCAAAAGTAAAAGTGTATTTGTTTATCCAACAAAATCAATAATGGGTCTCATACTATTGACATTATCACCTATGCTTCTCGAAAGTGCGAGCATTGATTGGTCAGTCATTTATATGAGAGATATTTTTTCAACTCCTCCAATTGTAAATGGTTTATCAATCGTTGTATTAGCAATAGCTCAATTTATTGTAAGATTTTATGCTGATTTTTATGTTGAAAGATTTGGTCCTATAAAAATATCTCATGTTTCTATTTACATTATGTTCATTGGTGTATTGGCAGTAACATTATCTAGTTCCGTAATTATTTCACTCATTGGTTTTACTTTAATTGGAGGGGGTTCAGCAGTATTGTTTCCCTTAGCCATGTCTTCTGCTGCTCAAAAAACTGACAGACCTGCAGCTGTTAATGTTGCCTCATTAGCACAAATATCTTTTCTCATGTTCTTACTAGCACCCCCAGTACTTGGTTTTGTAGCTGAAAGTTTTGGAATCAGGGTATCATTTGGGATTGGTTTGCCAATGGTTGTTCTGAGTTGGCTCTTTATAAGCTCTCTAAAAAACGAGAAGAAAGTTGTAAAGAATAAATATAATAGTTAATAATTAATTTACAACGAATAAGAGATTAAGATTTAAATGACACACTCAAATACTGTTGGATCTGCAATATATCAAAAAATAAAAGATGATATAATCTATGGCATGTTAAAACCTTCAACAAAATTGAAGTTAGATAAATTAAGCAATTCTTATTCTGTGAGNATGTCAACATTAAGAGAATGCCTTAACAGNCTTTCAAGTGAAGGTTTTGTNTCTGCTGAGGAACAAAGAGGNTTCTTTGTAACCTCAATTTCACTTAATGATTTTGAGGAAATTACAAACCTTCGTATCTTACTTGAATGCCATGCCCTAAAGCTTTCTTTGAAAAATGGAGATACTGAGTGGGAGGGCAATCTAGTTGGGGCATATCATAAACTTCATACTAAAGAAAAAGAAATGCAAAATGGTGATGTTTCAACAAAAAAGTCATTGATTAGGTATGACTGGGGTTTTCATCAATCATTAATACTTGCATGCAACTCAGCCAATTTAATCTCTCTACACTCACTTTTATACTATAAGTTTCTTAGATACCAAATGCTCCTTACTTCTTCTAGGGGTAGTGAAGCAGTCAACGAGCACAAAAAAATTTTTGATTCAGCATTAGAGAGAGATTTTCTAAAAGCTGAGAAAGAACTAAAAAATCATGTCAAAATGGGCCTCAATTTCATTTCAAAAGGATATAAATTTAATTGATCTTTAATTATCTTATTTTATAATATTCACAATATGAATTTACCTTAAACAGAGAAAGTACATTTTGATAAAAAATAAAGATAATAATATTTCAAATTTTAAACAATCTTTAAGACGCAAGACGAAAAAGTCCGAAGTGCCTTTGTCAAAAAGTATAGTAGAGAATATTCCCATTTACGAAGGTAAAGAGGTTAATGAAAGATCATCAGAAGAAGATTATAAAATTGCAATTCTTCGAGAATGGTCAAATGTTTTCAAAGAAGGTTCTGGTATTATTGTAATAAAAAAAGGTATAGCCAATTTAAAGGTTATCTCCGAGGCAACTAGTGTTTTTAACAAACTAATAGAAATAGAAAAAGAAAAATTCAATTCTGGAAGTGACCATTTTGCTAAACCAGGAGCAAATGACAGGGTTTGGAATGCGCTTGAAAAACATTGTATTCATGACCCTGATAATTTTTGTCAGTATTATTCTTCTCCAAGCATCCGACTTGCATCTGAAGCATGGTTAGGTCCTTGCTACCAGGTAACTGCACAAATAAATCGCGTTAATCCTGGAGGGGAGGCTCAAACTGCTCATCGGGATTACCATTTAGGTTTCATGACAGTTGAACAAGCTTCAAAATATCCAGAACATGTTCATACATTCTCACCTTTTCTTACATTACAGGGCGCGGTAGCCCATTGTGATATGCCAATAGAAAGCGGACCAACGAAATTACTTCCTTTTTCACAAAATTTTATATCTGGATATTTGGTTTATGAAAACCCTGAATATCAAGAACATTTCGAAAATAACTACGTTCAGATACCTCTTCAAATTGGTGACCTAATTTTTTTTAATCCAGCTATTTTACATGCCGCCGGAAATAATACCTCAACTGATATATTTAGAATGGCAAACCTTTTACAAATTTCATCTCCATTTGGAAGAACAATGGAATCTGTAAATAGACTTAAAATGTCACTAACAGCATATCCAATACTATTAGATGCAAAATTGCGTAATAAAATCTCAGAAATAGAAATTGATAATGTAATTGCAGCTTGCTCTGAAGGCTATTCCTTCCCAACAAATTTGGACTTGGATCCTCCTGTCAATGGTCTTGCACCTTTAACGCAAGCACAAATTATGAGAAAAGCACTTAATGAAAATAACCCTATTGAAAGCCTTAAAGAAGAACTTATTGAGCAATCAGAAAATCAAAAAAGTTAAATTAATTTTGCAATAACTTTACTTTATTTTTACTTCTTCTGCATCTTTCACTGCAATAAAGTACATTTGCCCANTCTTTTTTCCATTTTTTTCTCCAAGTAAATGGCTTTCTGCAAGTTTTACAAGTTTTTTCGTCCTTCATTGTGTATTATTACTTATAAATTCTTCAGCTTTTTCAAAAATATGAGACTTCCTGTCATGAGACATTTTATCCAGTGTACGATGCAAAAAAGATAGTCGGGGATTAGACTTGTAAAAATCTATGTTTTTTTCTGTAAATCTCCAATATAAACCATCAACAATGTCACACCATTCACCTTTAGGATAATTGCTCATTTTTAAAATATAATTCGAGCCGCAAGTATAGGGCTTAGTAGACATTAACCCACCATCAGAGTAAGTTGCCATTCCAAAAACGTTAGGAACCATTACCCATTCCGAAGAGTCGATATACATTTCCATAAACCATTTATATATATGTTTTGGATCAATTTCACATAAATTCATTATATTGCTAATTACCATAAGCCTTGGAATATGATGATTATAACCATGTCTTAAAGCACATTTAATTGAATCATCTAAAGGCAGGATACCTGTTGTACCATTATACCAACTGCTTCTTAATTTATTACTATGGCTCCAATAATTATAGCTACTTTGAAATTCGCTTTTTTCTTGGTAAATACCTCTTATAAATTCCCTCCAACCTAGAATTTGTCTTATAAATCCTTCAAGAGAATTTAGAGGTATTTCATTAGTTTTTGAAAAATCAATTAGTTTTTTAATAATGTATTCAGGAGCAAGAAGCCCTATATTGAGAGAGGAACTCAAGCAACTGTGAAAAAGGAAATTTTTTCCTTCTAACATTGCATCTTCGTAAATACCAAAATTTTGAAATCTATCTTTGAGAAATGAATCTAAATATGTTTCTGCATCATTTCTAGTAACAGGAAACCATATTTCATCTAATTGACCTGGGTGATCATGAAAATATTTTTCAATTAACTCAACAACCTCATGATGATATTTAGATTTTTGAAATTTTGGATTATTTGGTATAGTAGTTCCTGCAGGTATTTTTTTTCTATTCTCAGCATCAAAGGACCACTTACCTCCTACAGGTTTACTGTTTTCATCCATAAGAATGTTAAACTTTTTTCTTCCGTATTGGTAAAATGAGCTTAATCTGTATACTTTATTATTTTTATTAAAGTCTCTAAATTCATCTTTTTCAAACATAAACATTGGAGATGAATGTATTTTATAATTTGTGGAATTACTTTTAAAATCATTAATAATGTCTTTTTCGAAAGGCTTATCTTCTATTTCAAAAAAATTAATTTCTTCAAACTTATGACTTCTTATAAAATCATTAAAGAAAGAAAGATAATTTTGATCCTTTTTTCGATCATTCAAGGTGTAATAATGGACATTTAAGCCATTACTTACCAATTCATCTTTATATTCCCGCATTGCACAGAGAAAAAGATAAATTTTTAATTTGTGGTGTTTTTCATATGTACATAATCCAAAATCTTCAGACATAAAAATTTCATTACATCCATGATTTTTAATGATTTCAGGGTTAAATAACTGATTACCTAAGATAAAGAATAATTTATTCATTTTCTTTAACTAATTAAAAATTATAAAATTTAAAGTGTTTAATAAGTATGGATTATATAAATTTAAAATTGTACATAAGTTGTAAGTCTAGTAAGAGTGATTTATATACAATCTTAATTTAAATTAAAAAATTTTCTTATAGCATTAGTTATTGCTTTTAATGAAGCAAAGCTCATTTTACCATCTATTGAACTTTCATTATTTTTATCCTTAAGAGAATTTAATTCATTTTCTCTTATAAAAAGAATTTCAGATAATGCTGTGATTACTTTAACGTTAGCCTTTAAAACTTTTTCAAATATTTCTTTACTTATTTCAAAAAGGACGACAGGACGAATAGCCTTAACTGTTGCAGAACGTTTTGAGCCTGTTAAAAGTGTCATTTCACCAAAGACTTCACCAATTGTTAAATTGTCAATAATGATTTCTTTTCCTTTAGTATCTTCAATTATAACTTGAACAACTCCTTCAGTAACAAGAAACATCGAGTCACCCTTGTCACCTTGTTTAATAATAGTTTCTCCTACTTTAAATTGACGCTTTGTGACAGATGATGACAATTGATTAAAGTCTTCATCACTCAATGGCTCAAATACTTTTACTCTTCTAAACCAAAACTCTGGTTTTTGAGAGTCTAAGTAGATGTTGTTTAAAGGAGAATATAATTTCTCAAATGTTTCAATATTTTGACTAAAATCTTGAATTGCAGAAAGGCTTGCATCAGGTTCTAAATCTTGAATTACTCTTCCAGTTACCATAGTTATCCCAGCACGAGTTAATACGTAATTTATAGAAAGCATAACAGATGATCTTTGACTAAAAAGTAGGGCCCTATCAAGACAATCATATCCAATCCAAAATTTCAAACCATTATCATTGGCACCNGAAAACCAAACATCAGTAAAGCCAAAAAATTCTCTTTTATCAACTGGTTTTGCTTTTGCTAAACCATCTTTNATTAAGTCTAATATATATAATGGATTGTGTCTTGGATGTACTGATATAGAATCATATGTTATAAATCCACCTTTACTAAAATTGGTATTATTTCTTGAATAATTTATAACTGTTGCTTTTGCTAATTTATCATTTGGTATAGCAATATGCATATTCTCAATAGAAGTAAGGCTAGTTGTTCTCCATGAAATAGATTTTATTTGACCTAGTTGACCATCAACTGAGACCCAATCCTCAGACTCAAAGGGTTTTTCAAGATTCAAGAAAATTCCAGATACAACATTACTGAGATTTCCTTGCAAAGCTAATCCGATTATTGCAGTAATTAAACCAGATGTTGCAAGTGCCGCAGTAAGAGATATATCGAACCCATATGATAAAAATAATAGAGTTGGTGAAACCAACAAAATTATCATCAATAAGAACCTTAAAATACCAGGGTATAATCTCTCTTCTCCAGTTTTAGAAGATTTTCTATCAATGTTTTCAAAAAGTAAAATTACTAATATAAAAGGAAAGTAAATTTTGTATGCAAGGCTAGGGAGCAGTTTATTATCTAAAAAACTATAAAAGTAAATTTCATTTTCTTTTAATACTGAATGCTCAAATGAAAAAAAAACAAGGGAATAAAGATACCCTAAAAATAAGATAATTAAAAAGAAATTATTTTGGGTTTTTGTTTTTCTGTTATTAATATTTAGAAGTAAAAGAATTAAAAAAAGCGCAACGAAGAAATTTATATAAAAAATATACGTGCTGTTTGAAACAATATTTAAGTATGGCAAAACTGAAATTGTAAGTATCACTAAAAAGCATTGTGAAAAAAATCTTAAATTTAAATGAAAATATTTATCCACTATTTAGAATATTCCTAAAAAAATTTAGTAAAAGTAAACTATTGAAATATAAGATTAAGAAAACCAACTATGTTTACCGAACTGATTTGAATGAACTTTATCACCTGTCTCTATAAAGAACTTAAACCCTTTAACAACATGGTTGATATATATTTGTATACTATGTTTTATATATAAATTCCATGCAAACCAATTAATAAATTTATTTTTAAATGGTAGATCAGGATTTATTCTTACTAGTAATGATGAAACATTATTATNCCCNTTNATAATCCANTTTACAATCGCCTTTCTTTTTGAACCACCTATTTCNAGATCATANCCATTTTCAGTCCAATTAAAAAATTTTCTCTCATACCTNACGCCATTAAGATATATTAACTCATCTTCAGAGTTGTTGCCCGGCCATATTAATGCTTTATTGGAGTGACAAAAAGGGTGAAAATCCTCTAAACAACCAGGTTTTTTAATAGCATCTTCAATTACCTTTTTTGGTTTATTAAAGTTTGCAGAAGCTTCTACATAATACATGACTTAATAATAACTGTTTTTGGTTATATTAATAAATATATAATCTTATTAANAGAAAGATAGCACAGATGTACTGAAAAATGATATTTACATTAAATATCTTAAAACTCTAGCTTCTTCCACTTGCCTCGATATAAGTAATTATGATTTTTATTTGTTTTTTAATAGTATTTGATCACTACTTATTACATATAAATTTATACAATTACTATTTAAGGTCTATTGAAGAGATGAATAGTTATTGAGTGGTAAAAATTAATTTTAATTATTGAAATAAGTGTTTTAAAAATTGCGTTTTAAAAAAGATGAATACTTAAGTCGCCAAAACAAAGCTATCCAATCTATTAAATCATCTGGACTGGATGCATTACTAATGTTTGCGCCCGAAAGCCAATATTGGATTTGTGGCTATGATACTTTTGGTTTTGCTATGTTTCAGTGTTTAATTCTAGATTCAAAAGGTGGTTTAAATTTATTAACGCGTTCACCAGACTTGAGGCAAGCTCTTTACACTTCAACACTTTCAGAACCGGAGATACATATTTGGAATGAAATAGAAGGTATCAATCCAGCCGAAGAGCTTTTAAAACTATTAAACGAATTGGATATAAGCGGTAAAATTGGATTTGAAGGACAAAGTGCAGGGCTAACTGATTTTAATGGACAACTATTAAGAAATACAATTCCCAATCTGGTTGAAAGCTCAAATTTAATTAGGTCTTTACGAAGAATTAAAAGCGCTAATGAAATAAAAATGCATCGCCAAGCTGCAATCCTTTCAGACGATGCTCTTGATGCAGCTGTTAATTCCACTTCGCCCGGTACTTTTGAAGGAGATATCCTAGCAGAAATGCAAGGTGCGGTCTTCAGGGGTGGAGGGGATTATGCAGGAAATGAATTTATTATAGGATCAGGAAAAGGTGCACTTTTATGTAGATATTATTCTGGCAGACGTCATTTGGATCCTGAAGATCAATTGACATTGGAATGGTCTGGGGCTTTTGCAAGATACCATGCGGCCATGATGCGCACTATAATTATAGGGAAACCAACAGATTCTCAAAAAAGAATGCATGCAGCTTGTTTAGAAGCCATCGAAGCTTGTGAGGATAAAATTTTTCCAAATGCATTAATGGGCGATGTTTTTAATGCCCATTCAGAAGTATTTGATAAATACGGTCTCAGTCATGCTCGTCTCCAGGCATGTGGATATGGAATGGGAGCAGTTTTTAATCCAATATGGGTCGATTTCCCAATGTTTTATGAAGGCAATCCATTGAAGATTTCATCTGGTCAAGTTTTCTTTTTACATATGATTTTAATGGATGATCGTACTAGCACAGCAATGACACTTGGCCATTCCGTGCTTGTTAAAAAAAATGGTATAGAAAGGTTGTCACGCCACAATCTTGATTTAATCTACGTTACGTAATCTTATGAAATTATAAATCCTTTATATCCATTTTGTGCTATGGCATTGCAAATATTAGTATATTTATCTAACCCTCCTGAATAAGGTATAAAGCCCTTGGGCTTTCCTTTTACATTTGTCCCAAGGTACCAAGAGTTACTTGTTTTAAGAAACATAGTTCGTTCTGATTCAAGTTTAACTTCATCAAGCCAAGCTAAGGCAGCACTATGACTTGCTTCAATTTTATTTTTTTTCATTTGATTAATTCTTTTTCCGTTACGTATCCAGATTTCATTAGTGTGAATTAAACGGTATTTATCATGATGAATGTGCACAAGTTAATTATACTGGTGCATGGAGGCTCACACCAAAAGGTGCTGCCACATTAAATGAGATAATTCAGAAATACAGTCATGACTGTAAAATACCAATTACAGCTAATCAAAAAGTAGAACATAGATTTTTCTATTATGGAAAGAATAAAGATCAAAAAATATTATATCAACAATTGATTAGCGTTGACGATAATAATGGTCCTATTGAAGAAGAGATAAAAGATTATCTTATGGATAAATTTTCAAAGATTGAGTTTAAGGATGGCCAAGGTAGATCTGAAGTACTTCGTCCTTATGCTGTTCACAAACGTGATGCTACAAATGTCATAAACCATGATTTTAGAGGGCGTAAATATCACTAACATCAGGATCTAATGGAATACAAAATTTAAGATTTGGTTGCGGGGGTAGGATTTGAACCTACGACCTTCAGGTTATGAGTGAGGTGGTGTTTATGTTTCACCTGATCTCACTAAGTATTATTTTTCTAATATTTCCTTTGTTTTTTATTTCATTTATTAAACATCACTTTTTTGCGCAGCCCAAGCAATTCCACGTTTTATGATTTCTGTCACTTCTGGTACTTTCAAATCGTCAAGACGATGGCCGATTGAACAATAGAAAATGTGACCTTTATCCCATCTGCGTTTCCAAATTACTGGCACGACAGTGCCTTCGATCCACCATAAATGATCGCCTGAAAAAGTCGTGGTCGCCAAAACTTCATTTGAGGCATCGGTTAACATAAAATACTGTTCGGAAAAGAGCTTGAAACTTTTGATACCATTTACGATCGGGTCAGTGGGACGGGTAATGGTCACGTCATAAGAAACGAAATCATCCGATGGA
>FUFK010069443.1_pt1 | contig 46422 bp, 31 predicted proteins | sample 1021851 | NCBI WGS metagenome assembly FUFK01 (sample SAMEA51879418, study PRJEB19060) | metagenome
AAATGTCAATCCTAATATAGCAACTCTAGCACCTAAAGGGCTTATCCCTTTTTTAGTAATTTGCTNAATNGTNTTTTCAGCNATNTATNNNCCCATATTATCATTGATTCTTCTTCCTGCAAGAATGATTTCAGGATGATATCCTACTTCAACTGCCTTATAAGTTAAATAGTATGGGTCTACACCTATACAATGCCCACCTACTAAACCTGGAGCGAATGGTATAAAATTCCATTTTGTACTGGCAGCCTCAAGAACTTCAGCGGTGTCAATATTGAGTTTGTTGAATATAATTGCCAGTTCATTACTTAATGCAATATTAACATCCCTTTGTGTATTTTCAATTACTTTTGCCGCTTCAGCAACTGCAATTGAACTTGTATTAAAAGTACCAACCGTTACTATTGATTTATATAATTCATCAACAAGTTTTGATGCTTCTACATTTGATCCTGAGGTTATTTTTTTAATGTTTGTTAGCTTATGCTCACGATCCCCTGGATTAATTCTTTCTGGGCTATAACCGCAAGAAAAATCTTCATTGTAACGCAGGTTTGATACGCGCTGCAATATTGGCACACATATCTCCTCTGTGGCTCCAGGGTAAACGGTCGATTCATAAATTACTAGGTCTCCCTTTTTGAGCAGTGATGCAATCATCGTTGACGATGATTGCAGTGGACCAAAATCTGGATGATTATTCCTATCAACTGGCGTAGGTACCGTGACTATATAGATGTTTGATTCAGCTATATCTTCTTCCGAAAAAGTTAATTTTAAATCGTTTGACTCCTCTAAAATTTCTTGGGGTATTTCGTTAGTTCTGTCAAAATTATTTTTCAATTCATCTATTCTATCTATGTCAATATCAAATCCTATTACGCTATATTTTTTACTAAACTCAACAGCTAGTGGAAGGCCGACATAGCCTAGGCCAATAACTGCGATATTTGCACCCTTTAATCTTTTATCCATTTTTTTTAGTTTGTTTTCTTAACCAGTTGACCTTTTTTATCTACTTTACCAATGATGACACCTGGATTGCCAATAACGAGGCTGTATGGTGGAATATCTTTAGTCACCACTGCTCCTGAACCTATCATTGAATATTCGCCTATTGTCACACCACATACAATCGTAGCATTTGCACCAATACTTGCAGATCTCTTAACCAAAGTTTGCAAATAATGCTTGCTTCCTTTCTGAGGAAATTCAGATCTAGGTAATTTTATATTTGTAAATACCATTGAGGGACCGCAAAACACAAAATCTTCTAGTTGCACACCCTCATAAATAGATACGTTGTTTTGGATTTTTACATTATTTCCAATTATGACATTGTTACCAACATTAACATTTTGACCGATCGAGCAGTTTTCTCCTATCTTGGCCCCGGACTGCAAGTGGGAAAAGTGCCATATTCTTGTACCTTCACCTATGATTACGTTATCATCAACATATGAAGATTCATGTGTGAAATATTTTTTTTCTTTTTTCAATTTATTTGCCCACTGGCCTCGACAAGTATTTTGATAACATCCAATGCCTGATGGACATTAGCGGTTTTCAAATTTTTATTGTTAAGATTATCAATAAAATACTCCATCTCTGCAGTAAGAGGCATCTTATTTTCAAAATGTACCAGTTCGACTGGACCATCTACTTTTTTAGGTATTCCATTTTTGAAATCAAATTTTTTTGAATAAATCTTTAAAGGCCTTCCCTTAACGGTATCCTCAAATGTAATCATACCTTCAGAACCCACAACAACCAAGCGATGTTCTTTGAATGGGTGCAACCAACTAACAAAAATATGCCCCTCTACTCCATTACCATATTTCAAATGAGTCATGGTTAAATCTTGTATACCTGCTTGCAGAAAAGAGCTGCCTGTAGAGCTAATTTTTTTTGGATATTCCTCTATTAGATATTGAAAAATTGCTATATCATGCGGCGCTAGGCTCCAGAAAACGTTCTCTTCAGTCCTTACCTGTCCCAAATTTAACCGATTACTATACACATATTGAATTTTTCCAATCCTATCGCCACTAATTATCTCTTTTATTTTTCTTATTGCAGGATGAAAAAGAAGAACGTGCCCTACTAGGAGAGCAACCTCATTAGCTTTTGACAAAGCAACTAATTTCTCTGCCTCCTGAATTGACAGAGTTAGTGGTTTTTCGACTAAAACAGGCTTACCTGCTTCAATAATACACTTTGCAATATCATAATGTGTTTCTGCAGGAGTTGCTACCGTAAAACCATCAAAAGTATTAATAATGCTATAGCGTCCCTTATGTCAGAGAAATATTTAATATCTGGATAAATTTTTAGGTATCTATTAAGAATTTCAGTGTCTGACTCTACAATTCCTGCTAGAGCTCCTAGATCGGAAAGGGTCGCAACGTGATTTTTACCCCATTCGCCAACTCCAACAACACATATTTTTTTTGTATTCATTGTAAATATTTCTGTAAATGCCGGTGAAAATACTAATTATTTATCAAATTTTATTTTTTATTTAAAATATCTAAAATTTTATCTTGGTCACTCTTTGATAAGTATGGATGCATTGGGATCGAAAATATTCGTTTAGCTACTGATTCCGAATTTGGGAAATCGCCTCTTTTATACCCTAATTTTTTATATACTTCTTGCAAATGCAACGGGATTTTATAGTATATCATGCTAGGAATATCTGACATTCTTAAGTTTGAAATAATTTTTTCCCTTGAAGTCTGTGAATCAGCTAAAATTGAATATTGTGCCCACGAAGAGGTGTAAAGGTCAGGACAAAATGGCTTTCTGAGTTCTGCATCCAAGTTTTCAGAATAGTAATCGGCAGCTTTGTTACGAAGTACAATCTCTTCATCAAAAATACTTAGCTTTTCTAGTAATATAGCTGCCTGTATTGTATCAAGCCTACCATTTAGACCAACTCTTACATTCTCGTATTTATCAGAACCACTGCCATGAACTCTGATTGATGTCATTTTTTTTGCTAAATCATCATCATTCGTAAAAATTGCTCCACCATCTCCATAACAACCAAGAGGTTTAGCGGGGAAAAAGCTAGTTGAAGCAACATCACCAAATGATCCTGCTTTTCTATCTCTTATTTTTCCTCCGAAACCTTGGGCTGTATCTTCAATTAAAAATAATTTATTTTTCTCAGCTACTTTCTCTAACAATCGATATCGAGCGGGCAGACCAAATAAATCAACTCCAATAATCGCTTTAGGTTTGAGACCTTTATTTTTCGCATATTGAACTGCATTGTCAATTTCTTCAGGATTTATATTGTAGGTCGTAGGATATATATCAACAAAAACAGGTTCAGCCCCAACAAGGGAGACCACTTCAGCTGTAGCTATGTATGTAAAAGGTGTTGTTATAATAGCATCCCCAGGGCCAATATTTTTAGCCATTAGTGGTATCAACAAGGCATCTGTTCCAGAAGAGCAGGATATACAATGTTTGATACCAACGTACTGCCCTAACTTATCCTCAAGCTCTAAAACCTCTGGCCCCATAATATACTTCCCATGATCTAAAACAGACTGGATTCTTTTTTCAATTTTTTTTCGTATCTGTTTTTGCTGTTTTTTTAAATCTATAAAGTCCATGTGCTTAAACTTTTATATATTCTAGATTAACAAGTTTTTGGTAAATATTTTCCACTAAAGATTCTGGCTTAATTGAACCATCTGAATTTATAATTATTTCAGGATTTATGGGTTCTTCATAGGGGTCACTTATACCAGTAAACTTTTTTACTTTCCCTTCCCTAGCTAATTTATATAAACCTTTTGAGTCCCGTTCCTCACATTTATCTAAAGATGTATTTACATATACCTCAATGTAACCACCTACTTTAGATATTATCGTTCTGTTTATTTTCCTATCTTGTTTATAAGGTGCAATAGGTGCGCATATTGCAATTCCCCTATTTTTTGTTATTTCACTAGCAACATATCCAATTCTCTGAACATTAATTGATCTATGTTCTTTGGAAAAACCAAGTTCGCTAGATAGGTTAGTTCTTACAATATCTCCATCTAATAGCGTTACAGGTCGACTACCTTCCTCACGAAGTTTAGTTGCTAGCCCATTTGCAATCGTAGATTTTCCTGACCCTGATAAGCCCGTAAAAAATATTGTGAAGCCTCTTTTATGGATGGGTGGTATAGATTTAATCAATTCTTTAGATACCTCAGGATACGTGAACCACTCGGGTATCTTTGCACCCTTATCTAAAATACTCCTCAATTTTGTCCCAGAAATAGTTTTATAGTCATCATTTTTCGGAACTTCGTCTAAGCTACAATATGAATTATTTGAAGGAACATAAACCATAAAGTTGAAAGGCACCATTTGAATATCGATTTCTCGCTCATGTTTGACTATTAAATCCTGCGCCTCAAAAGGTTTATAAAAGGGCTTACCTTTGGCATTAACCCCAGGCCCTGCGTGGTCTCTGCCAATGATCATATGGGTGCAACCAAAGTTCTTTCTTATTATTGCGTGCAACAGGGCTTCTTTAGGACCGCCCATTCTCATTGCTAGGGGTAATAGACTAAGCATCGCAGAGTCCTTTGGATATTTACTCATGACATGCTCATAGCATCTAACTCTGGTAAAATAATCAACATCACCTTGCTTGGTAAGCCCAACAACTGGATGTAATAAAACGTTAGCCTCAAGCTCTCTCATGGATCTCAACGTCATTTCAACATGAGCACGGTGTATTGGATTACGAGTTTGAAATGCAACAATTTTCTCCCAACCCATTTCTTTAAATTTTGTTTTTACGGTCTCTGGACGCAATCTATATTTTTTGAAGTCATAATGATTTGGCAATGCAATTTTTTCTATTTCCCCACCAATATAAAACTCCCCAGCAAAATTGGACATATAAGATATAGCCGGGTGTATGGGATCATTCGTACCATAAACTAGCTGAGCTTCAGCCTTAAAATCTGGTTTCCAAATACTATCAACATTTATATATGCAACTTTGAAACCTTCTTTATCTCGGAGCAATACTTTTTCACCAATTCCAATTTTGTTTGCAAATTCCTCACTAACATCTAATGTGATTGGTATCGGAAATAATTTCCCGTTAGATAGGCGCATATTTTCTATTACTGATATATAGTCTTTATTTGACATGAAACCATTAAGTGGGGCAAAACTACCATCCATAATCATTTCAATATCACACAATTGCCTGCCTTTTAAAGTCCATGATTTTAAAATTTGCATGATTTTTTACTATTACGTTTTTTATTTTAGTATAGTCTTAAAATACTGGATAGTATTGCTTAGACCATCATCTATTTTGACTCTTGGCTCCCAGCCTAACTTTTTTGTTGCGAGACTTATATCTGGCTGACGTTTTTTAGGATCGTCCTCTGGAAGTGATTTAAATAAAATTTTTGATTTTGATTTCGTCAAAATAATTATCTTTTCAGCTAGGCCTCGTATCGTCAGCTCCATAGGGTTGCCAATATTGATTGGGCCTGTAAAAGTATCATCGGAACCCATAAAGAGCATGATGCCAGTGACGAGGTCATCAACATAACAAAAACTACGGGTCTGGCTTCCATCTCCATAGATTGTAATATCATTACCTTTCAAAGCTTGAACTATAAAATTACTTACTACTCTACCATCATCAGGCTGCATTTTTGGTCCATATGTATTAAATATCCTGGCAACTTTTATATTGAGCGCATGTTGACGGTGGTAATCAAAAAACAATGTTTCAGCGCATCTTTTACCTTCGTCATAACAAGCTCTTTTACCTATTGGATTTACTTTTCCCCAGTACGATTCAACTTGTGGGTGAACTTCTGGATCTCCGTAGACTTCTGATGTAGAAGCTTGAAAAATCTTTGCACCGGTTCTTTTTGCAAGACCAAGCATATTAATCGAACCGTGAACCGAGGTTTTAGTAGTCTGAACAGGGTCGTATTGATAATGATCTGGTGAGGCAGGGCATGCCAAGTTATAAATTTCATCTAATTCTAAGTAAAGAGGGAATGTAATGTCATGCCTTATTAGTTCAAAATTATGGTCATTCATCAGATGGGTTATATTTGACTTTTGTCCAGTATAAAAATTATCTACACAAATTACAGAGCATCCTTGGTGCAACAATTTTTCGCAAAGGTGAGATCCTAAAAAGCCTGCTCCTCCTGTAACCAAAACTCTTTTTTGACTATAATTAATCAACTAATTTAATCTCCTCAGCTCATCGATATTAATGGCAGAAGTTCCGATGTGCCCAACCACTATTCCAGCTGCTTTATTTGCAAAATCAACTGCATCTTTAATCGGTAAATTAGATATAATTGCTGATGAAATAGCCGCAATTACTGTATCTCCAGCACCACTAACATCAAAAATTTCTCTCGCGTTAGATTTCAAGTGAAATATTTTTTGAGAACTCACATAGGACATACCATCCGGGCCACGCGTTATCAAACACGCATCGATATTGTAATCTTTACAGATTTTTTTTCCTGCAAACTCAAAATCTTCATTTGATTGTAATTTTTTTTCTATTACGAGTTCAACCTCATTTTTGTTTGGAGTTATTAAACTTGCGCAACGGTATTTATCCCAATTATCTCCTTTAGGATCGATAAAAACCGGGACAGAATTATCTATTGCTGTATTTAAGATTTTTTTCATCACGATGCTTGAACAAACGCCTTTTTTGTAATCACTCACAATGACGCCATCATAATTTTTTAAATTCTTTTTAATAAGATTAGCAATTGACCTGCTATCTTTGTTTTTAAGAATTTCCATATCCCAATCGAGCCTAGCAATCTGCTGACCATCTGCAATGATACGAACCTTTTTGGTTGATCGATTTTTATTTATTATTTGAATACCAGATGTAGATATTTTATCAGCACTTAGATATTCAAGAATATGCTTGCCTACTGAATCATCTCCAACTGCACTAATTACTGAAATATTGGCTCCCAGGTTTTTCAAGTTTCTCAGTACATTACCACATCCACCAAGCATCTTTTTTTCATTTGAAAATTTTACTATTGGTACGGGAGCTTCAGGAGAAATTCGATCTACACTACCAAAGATATATTTGTCTAACATTATGTCTCCAATTAACAAGAATCTTGGCGAGCTATTTGATATTTTTTTTATTATCGTATTTAACATTATCGGTGGAGCGGGCTATACTATCTCAGGTTTCAATTTAGGTTATTTATATTAAATAAGTGTAGCTATGTTGCTGGTTTTTCATACTCAGCTTTGCCAAACGCCAGAAGCGGATAAAAAATTAGTGGTAAAATTATCATACCCATCGAAAACACTAAACCTTTTCCAAACACCTTACCTATTTGAATAGTAGACAACAAATACCCTATTGGTATGATTAAGAATATTACCATCCACCAGACTGGTTTTTTTAGGATTTTGGTTAGAACAAATAAATTAAAAAATGGGACTAGGGCTTTCCACCAAGCATGACCAGCTTTTCTAAAAATAATAACCCACGACAATATATAAAGAAGAAATGATAAACTTAGAAAGGATATAATCCCTATGAAAATTATCCCAAATTCTTTGTCCGGTTCTTTAGATTTATTTCCGGATTTTTTTCCTTTGCTTTTCGACTTTTTTTTAGGATCACCCTGAAGTGACGCAACTAATTCAATGTTAAAATCAGCGGGAGGAGTCATATCAAAAATTACTTCGCTACCATTGGTAGTCTCATCTATGCTTTCGCCAACATTACCTGATTGGTCAGCGTAATTTATAATAAATGGAATGACGCCTTCAGAATCTGACTCTGTAAAAACATGATAGAAATTATAGGATAAATCACCGTCGCCACTCAAAATAGCATCATTTGAATTTAAAAGTATATCTATATCACGAAGTTTTTCAGATGCAGTAAATTTTAAAAATACAGTGTCTCCTTTTATTGCAAGTAGTGAATCGTTAGAATTAGAGGTAGATAGGCCAACTTTTCTAAGTTCTGGATTTGTGCCATCTTTTTCTACAAAATTACCATCAGATGATTTTGTGACGGGCGACCCTGGATTGCCAGCTAAATCCATATAATTGATTGTAAATTCGATTTTGCCATCTTCTGCTTCTTCCGCAGGATAAACCAGCATCCATGATTTGTCCAATCCTACTGCCTCTTCATACAAATCATCATTAATATTGAAAACAGGCTTAGTAATGGGCTCACTAGCATCCAATTGAAATGTAATTGAGTCACTTGAGGTAGCTTTTTTTGGATCAAGTTTATTTGATGATGTTACCTCTATAGATAATAGCTCTGGTAAAACCTGATCAACCGTAAGCAAGCTGTCGCTTATTTTTCCTGTTATCGTATTGCCTGCCCTATCCCATACCTTTGCAATAAATTTAGCAGTGGCCTCCTCTTTAAATCCCTCAATACTTTCAAATATATCTGCAGCTACTGTTACCCGTTTTATATTGTCAATATCATCATTATCAATAATAGATTCTTCACCCAAATCACTAAACGAATTGCCATTATCAAAACTTACTTTTAGCTGTATCTTACCCCCAATTAACGATTCATCTTCCACTAAAGGTACACCCACAGTAACATGCGTAGATAAGCTATTCCAGTACCTGGGGACTAGTTTTTGAGATAATGCTACGTTGAGAACAAGAATAAACCCTACAAGATATCTCATTTCCACTCTCTTAATTGTTGCTTTGCAATTGCATGCTGATCTTTATCTTCTAGCTTATAAGTATCTGAAATTGGTCTTTTTAATAATGAACTTAGTAAAGATATTGCTTCATTCTTTTTATTATTCTTGTACATAGCGCGCGCCAGATAAACAGTTTGGCTTGGCGTTGACTCTCCTATTTCAGCAGCCATAGTTAGGTACTCAAGAGCTTTTTTATTATCAGGCCACGACAAAACAAAAGGAATATAGGGTGCTTTTAAGTGTACTGCTCCAAGCATAAAATATCCTCCACCATCATTATAATCTGGATCAATATCAATAATTTTCTGAGAATATTCACGCATTATATTTGCCACTCCCTCTCTTGCTGCAGGTAATACCCCGTATATTTCAGCCCAACTTCCTAAGTTCACCAGATACCAATAATGTATAGGGGCAGATGAGGGGTATAGCTTGATTAGCTTCTCGCCTAAAGTCTTACCCTCATTATAAATTTGTTTTCTCTCTTGATCATCATTTGCACAAAATTTTCCCTTATAATAATATGAACGTAACAAAAATTCACCTGCTTCCCTTTTATTATCTGGGTATTCTAAATGTTTGAGAAATATAGAAATTGCTCTATCAATAATTCCTGGATCTGCCGATAAGTCATATGAATTTTGCGCTCTTTGCCCATACAATACTATAGCAGTATCAAGTGAATTGATATCTCCAAATGTAAAACAGAGAAGAAAAAGAGTACAAATTAAATAACTCTTCATGGAGCTTAGATATTAAAAGTATTCTATGTATGTTATTTTAATTTCACGCTTAAAATAGTCAACATACTCGTCATCGAAAAGTAGATTGTTGAGATCCATTTCCAAGTAGAGAGATTCTACAAATGACCAACGTATGGCCGCATTTAGATACCCTCCTTTGCTAATTGACATTGTTCTTGCTGTCATATCATTCTCATTGAGAGCGCTATTATATTCAATCAATAAAGAAAACTCTGGATTTAACTCTAGATCTAAACCAAAGAATAGATTTGGATCATCATCCCCATCTACTGTTTCTAAGAAACTATAATTGACTCCAGAGTGTAGACCCAAATTACCAGCAGGCGTCTGCCAATTTTTAGATGCCGCGATGTACACACCCAATGCTTTAGTCGCATATCTTTGCAAAGAATCAGTATCATAATATTGACCAAGGCCTTGTGTATTCATACCAAGAGCAATTCCAGGCATTGACAGATCCTCATTAATTATGAGATACTTTAGTCTTGCCTCTGGCCTTGGATACCAGATCAAACTATCGTCGCCAATTAAGTTAGGAGATCCATAAGATAAACCAAACTGAAACCTATCTGTAATCCCTACACTAAGCCCAGTTATAAGACCACCCTCATCTTGCACTCTCATGTCCATTGAGAAACTGCCTCTGAGTAACGTTCCGGCAGTGGGAATTGTAATTAGGTCTGTGGGAGGGGGGTACTCTTGACTAAGAAGTAAGGAGACAAGCAATGTATATATTACTATTTTTTCTTTTCTCATCGATTATTCTTATTGATTGGCTTGGGGTAAATTACATCTCCCATGCGAGAGGTCAAAGAACGTACACGATGCAGAGGAAGCGTTAAAATATCTTTTTCATCTTGCATACGAAATTTGATCCCATTTTCTGACACGTTAACATAATCAACAAAAATTTGCTCACCGTTCACAAGAATTAGCTCATCCAAGATAGTCTTTGGTAAAATACTAGTGTTTTTCACAAGAATTCTGCGCTCTTTTATTTCCCTTTTAATTATATCAGCCTCATCCAGTGTATTGTGCGTTCTTGGCGGAGGTGTCTTATACAACTGATCTGCAGGAGCCATGTCGATTGCTACATTTGAAATCAATTGTCCATCATATCCAAATTCCCATATTTGCACTATAGAGTGTGGCTCTACGTAATTATATAAATGTTGAAATTTGTATTTAAATCTTCGTATGATTTTTCCAGAAGGCATATCACGCCATCTTTCCTCGTATAGATTGCCAAGGTAATCGTAGTCTAGTTCTACCTGCCCGTATTTTTGACCATCGACAGTTTGAAACATAATTTTTGATATTTGTACACCATCCTTTATAGTAAAATGTGTTTGCTGATCGGTAAACGTGATAGGCTCATTTGGCCTGTATCTCCATTCTCTGTATTCTCTGCTCCAAGGCTCATTCTCGCCGTATATAATAAGACTCAAATATTTCCACCGGTCGGTGTACTCCGCTCTCTCAACCAGTTTACCGTATTCATCAAATTTAAGCATCTCTCTTTTTTCGATGGTACCGTTAGCTGATATTTTTTCAATTTTTATTGGATGGTCAAACTCATTATAACTAACTGCTAAATGCGATTTACCCCTGCGATTTGAAGCCATCATTGATAAATCTGCCTTAAAGTTATGCTCATCCTCAAAATATCGCACGTAATAAACATCATTTGGAATCTGACCTCTCATAAAGCCAAATGAAAGGAACATGAACAATGTGTATTTAAAATAAATCAATATTAATCTTCTTGAATTATATCTTCGTTTAACTCATTCGATAATCTGAATCGATATATTCCACCACCTAATCTATCGCACACATATAAGACACCGTTTTGATCAACTGTAGCAGCAACTGGATCAGTCATTATTCTTGAAGAATCCTGACCGTAGCCTGCTTTTTTAAAAAAATTTCCGTACGAATTAAAAACAGATACATCTCTGTTTATATTGTCTACGATATAAATACTCTTTTTATTATCTGCTGCAATATCTTGCGCACTTGAAAACCTGCTAGCATCCATTATATCGTCTGCACCCGGTTGAAAACCTGAAGTGTAGACGGCAAAGTCACCAGATAGATTTGGAATGATCATGTGTGCAGGAAAGTAATCACCGGATTGAGTGTAATATAAATTTCCTTGATAATCTACGTCGAGGCTAAGCGGGCGGTTAACAGTTCCAGCTCCTGTGCCAAAACCCTTGATTGTAGAACCAAATCTTCCTGTGAACGACCAGACGGTGTCCCCGTTTGCCAGTTCCAACATTAGTGAGCGATGAAAATTAATTTGAATAATTCTATACTGATCATTCAATCCACCATAATTATCAGTAACATAAATCATATTCTCATTATCTGAAGGAGCACTTATTGCATTAAATTTACTGGAATCGGCCTGATAAAATAGATCTAAATCCGTATTCATAATGTTACCCCCGTCATAGAATAAATGAGGGTTTGTTAACGAATCTATTATCATCTGGTCATTTTCCATATTGACAGATATAAGATCCCAATCTTGATTATTTAAAAGTGTCAACCATATTTCTGAATCAGCGTTTACCGTTGTATCTTGTTCAGTTTCAGAATGACGGAAAGAGGCTGACTTCGAAACCTTTGTGATGCTAATCTCATTCCAATATTGATTCCATAAAAAGATTTTCTGTGAACCTTCTACAAAGAAGATATTCATTTTTTTATCAATATCAACATCGAGTGGATATATAGTTTTTCCATCATTATCCCTCATGTCAATTAGCCTGTCATAACCTTCTGGTCTATCACCATTCTGGTCGAAAACCAAAATAGAATTATTACCCTGATCAGCGACAAAAATACGACCGTCTTGAGCTATAGATATATTCCTGGGTTGTGAAATGCCATATGCCTCATTCCAGACTGGCTGTATTTGTAAATAAGTTGTGTCACCAGCGCCGAACTGGGTGTTATCATTTGAGTTAATATCATCAGGAATCTCATATCTATCTACGCATGATGAAACAAATATAAGTAAGAGGTGCGCTAAAAAAAGATATCTATTGATCATAATGTTAACCCAATACTAAATCTTTGTGGATCACTCAGGTGTTCAAAGTTAGCATAGCCATAGTCAACTCTTAAAATAATAGGTCCTACTGGCAAGTTTAGGCCTACTCCGTAAGTTATATCCTCCTCATATTTATTAAATTTGTGACCAAACCTTAAATACAATGTCTTTAGGTAGGAGTATTCAACACCAAATACAATATATTCAGCATTGTCGACTGGATGATTTAATTGGACAGCTAGTGTAAGTAAATTACTTTTTGATTCAACCGGATCAATTGCAGCGCCGATTCGAAATTGTGTTGGGGGAGAGAATTTTTCATAAGCGGTTGTCTCTTGGATCTCATCTCCTGAATCCTGATCTAATATTCTTTTGTTGTATGAGCCATCAGGAGAAACCTGTTTGCCAAAATTGGATAGAGATGCGCAAAAACGCAGGGACCTATATCCTGTCCAATAAAAAGTGCCCACATCCATTAAAACTGCACTCATTTTGTACCCGGCCAAGTTTTCATAGACGTGTTTCATGGTCAATCCGAAGCTGAATCGGTCAGTCATTTTTGCACCGTAGGTTAGTCCTAGAAAACGGTCCTGAAAAGAAAAGTAATTACCTGTTCCATCTGGATAAAATTCTGTTGTTTCGGCCATAGGACTCATATGTAAAATACCTCCATTGACTCCAATGTGGTGTCTTTTAAAGATTCGGTGTGTGAGACTAAAATAATCATAATTGATATTTGCAGGCCATTTAACCTGAGACACCGAAATTTCCGTGTCCTCTAGCTGTGCGATGGTTGCTGGGTTATAATAAACGCTAGAGGCATCTTGGTTGAGAGCAACTACAGATTCACCCATTCCCACCGCTCTTGCGCTAACTCCTATATTTAGAAAAGTAAAAACACTAGTTCCTGCTCTCTGTCCGCCTAAAATTGGAAAAAGATTCTGACTAAGGCAAAGAGAATGGGTTATGAGTATAAGTAGTATAAATTTGTTTTGATTTCTCATTAAAATATAAATTGTATTCCAAATTCCATTGACCGCGGCCTCCTATATCTAGAGGGATCAAGGTTTGGATTTGGACTATTTGCTAATCTGTATCCATAGATTTCGCCCGGGCCATATCCAAGTCCAGTATATGGATTAATGCGTCTTGGGATACGCTCATCCAGAGCATTCTCAATCTCCAAATAACTTTTCAATTTTACTTTTTGAAACTGAAATGTTTTATAGAATTTTAGGTCAATATTTTTATTGGGTATATCGCTTAAATAAGCGAATGGACGATTATCCTCTCTTGGACCATCATAGTATGGTCGCTCGTCAATATAGATTATCGTGTCCTGTATTGAACGCGTGTATCTTCTGCCAGATTCATATTCAAGCCTTGCAGAAATACCCCAATTACTGGGATGAGAGTATGAAAGGTTAGTGAAGATATGAAAGGGCCTATCCCAGCTCATATAATTTTCGCCAAGAGGCTTTTCAGATAGTTGACCTGCTTGGACCAGTAAGTTGTCTAATGGTGATGAACTTTTACCTGTAACTATACTGTAATTGAAATTTAAGTCAATATACCAGTTTCTCAATAACCTGCTCTTTAAAATAGCCTCTACTCCCCTTGAACGAGCATAGTCTGCATTGAAATACATATTAAAGCTCAAGTGAGCGTATTTGGGGTTAGATGGTCTAATGGTCTGGGAGGTTTCATAGTCAAACATATCTTTCCAATACGCTTTTAGTTCTAGCACCTGGTCTTCACTAAAACGGTGTTTTACACCGAGCTCGTACTGAACAGTAGTTTTTGGATTTAGATTAGGATTACCAAAAACCTGGTATGTAGACTGTGCTTTAGAATTAATTTTTGCATATACATACTGAAAAGTGGGTAGCTGTGAAAAATGTCCGTAGTAGAAATACAAAACATCGTTATCTGTGATAGGATGGGAGATACCAAAACGCGGACTAACCCTAGCTTTCATTTTAAATGGATCACCATCAATCCATGGAAGCTCAAAAGTTTCATTTTCAAATATTTTTCGTGCCTCCTCAGTAATAATTATATTAGAGGTGTCGCCTATAGCTGCCTCGACATATCTTCCGGGTATCCAATAGTCAGACCTCAGACCAAGATTAAGCGTCATTCCTTCAAAAATAATTCTGTCTTGAATAAAAAAAGCGCCAAAATATGTTTTAGCATTATAATTATCATAATTAGCTCCAAACCCAGATGATCCACTCCATGGTTCATCTATATCTAGTACCTGTATATTAGTTATGGTGTGCTCGAACCCAGTCTTTAGCTTATGACCAGATTGAGTATGAACAGTCCAGTCAAGGTCCATTCGAGCATTTTCACTTGATACGTCATACCACTCAGGAGCAAAACCAGTATCATAGAATTCATCCCCGTATGTTATTTGAATATTCCCATCCATATTTGTATTGTCAACATTATAGTTTATTGGCTCCAGGTCTAATCGTTGTTGGTATTCACTCCAATGAAGGTCTTGAACAGCACTATGCTCCATTGTTGTAAACTTTCCAAGAGTTACCTCATAAAAAGACCTGTCTGAAAGTGTGTGTGTCCAGTTCATATTAAAAAGACGCGTGTCTCTTGTAATCGTGTTATAATTATCGAGTATGTTCATATACCTGTAGGGAAAATATGTTGAAGCAAATGCCCTCGGCATGAAATAGCCTTGGTTGATGTTCATCGATGCATCATATGAAACAGAGAGTTTTTTCTTTGAAGTCAACTCCCAGGTTAATTTATACAAAAGATGCCAGTCATTGTTTTCTCTGCCCGAGAGTTTGTCCATTATATTATCAGAACTTTCTTCGCTAAGTAAGGGTGTGTTCCAGTATCGATGCGGATAAAGTCTCGAAGCAACTGGCAGATTTCCATCGTACATTTTACCATATCCATTGAAGAAAAATGAAAATCTTCCGGGAAGATCTATCCCAAATAATTTGGGCACTGTCTGGAAAAAGAGATCCGGGCCACCCAGGTTGAACTCAATTCTGTCTGAGTTGAACTGATCAGGAAAAAACCTATCGCTAGCATACTTTAAGGTTCCCTCGTATTTATCTCGACCCTCCTTAAGTTTGATGTTAACCACCCCTGACATCGCCTGACCGTACTCAGCATTGTACCCCCCTGTTACAATTTCAAGCTCTTCTATAGCATCGGCATTTACAAACAAATTCCCTGAGTAACCAGAGAGTGGGTCTTTAACAGAGAAACCATCTACAACAAACATACTCTCATCAATCCTCCCTCCTCGTATGTGTATTTCATTGTCTTGAGTTGTGACCCCTATCTGCTCTGATAGAATGTCCTCAACACTTGATACAACTTTGGCCTCTATCTCTTCTTTCCGGACTCTTGCTATAGATGACGTTTCGTCTACATCAAACAAAGGCTTTTTACCCATGACAACAACATCCTCACCAAAGCTTAGCACCGTCTCCTCCATTGTAAAATCAATTGTTGTCACCTCGTCGGCATTTATTACGGTACCAGTTTTTAAGATTACTTTATAGCCGATCATTGAAACCTGAATATCATAGCTGCCAGAGGATATATTATCAATACGATACCTACCATCAATATCGGTTGCAGCACCATAATATGTTCCTTTTATCATTATATTAACGCCTGGTAAGACTGCACCCGTTCCCGATTCTTTAATAACTCCTGTAACAGATCCAACACCTTGAGATCTCATCACAGAACACAATAACGAAAAAATAATTATTTGTTGTTTAAAACTCATTTTCCAATAANTGTTGAAAAAATTTAATCACGGAACCATTNCCCTGGAGTTTTGGTCTAATACCGTCGTGTAATGGAAGTGTCATTATAACTACTTTACCTGAAAGCTCAACTGGTGAAATTCTAAACTGACCCATGCTACAAACAGTGGGATTGCCAGTCCATCCATCGGAGCCTCCAGGATCTGGCATGTGATAAAGCTCGGTGAGCACGTCAAACTCAGATTCGTCTGGCCATATACCCTTACTCCTTACATTTATTAAATGTGAAACACCCAAATCCAACTCAGAATTAATTGTACTCATTACCCCAGTGCCTGTAAACAAGCGTCCACTAGGATTGATTGTAACCAGAGAATCTAACGGAAACCATGCAAACGTTGAATCCCCAAACTGTATTGGGTTTATAAATAGATTCCCACCGTTCATTACATAATTAACTAAATTTGATTCGGCATCGTTATACTGATTACTTGCTGCAGCAGTATTTGTATAGGCCGCAAACCAAACAACTGTTTTAAAGTAATTGAGATTTGAACTTATGTCCGTGGATGAATATGGCAAAGCATCGCCAAGCTCCCAAAAGGAATGTCCCCCCGGTCCTGTAAGAGTGTCCATTAATGCACTATACCAATTTAATGCATTGTTTGAATTATCGAGTGGATAATCATCAACAATTAAAATTTCACCTAGTACTGGCTTAACTATCCACGCTTGAGATTCTGAAGGCCTCAGGGAATCGGGAAAACTGATAATATTGCTCTCTGCGCCAGCTATGTCTCTAGCTTTTAAGTAAAAAGTTCTCTCTCCTGGATCTAAATCCGTCAGTGTAACGCTACTAGCGTTTCCATCTAATCTGACCCAGCAATTATTGCAGGTATCATCAAGAGCATAAAAAATGTCTGTAATAGTTTCATTTCCATCTTGGTCATACAGATCCCAAACAAAGGTTCTAGTAGGGAATGTGAAACTAGTATCTCCTCCAACATCAGCAATTAAAGGGTTCGATAAGTAACGGAAACTGATGTCTGGTGGAGAATTCTTTATAGGCAATGTAAGCACTGATGGTGTTAAATCTTCGTTACCATCATTATCTACAGCTTTTACCTTAAAGCTGAAAACATCTAAATCAGATCTGATGGGCACATAAAACACTCCAGTTTCAAAAGTGGTAAAAGTCCAAGAAGTATCTGTGTTCCATTTATACCAATAGCCAGTGACATCACCATCAGGATCCTCGCCCCACCAATACAGCTCCTGTTTGCTTGATGTAACTGTTGAAAAAGCTTGTGCAAGCGTATCCCATAGCATTTCTGTATTGAGATCTTCATTTGTTGAGATAACAGTATTACCAAGTGAATCAAGAGACGAATAAATCGTATCAGTTGCAACCAAGGTAAGATATGTCTCAGGCGCAAGAAAGCTTTTGGAGCTGGAGGGGTCATCGTACTCCCACCTATTGCAAGATAAAAATAAAAATGCAAAAATAAGCTGTAATTTTTTCAGATCTACTCCAGCATAAAAGTGCGGATAATGACCCGCCCTAATGAGCACACTACTTTAGTAATAACATTTTTTTATCGGCCATGAAGTCGCCTGCCTTTATTCGGTATATGTACATACCAGAAGGCACTTTTTGACCATTGTTATCAAGACCATTCCAATGCACCGCGTGAAAACCTGCATTATAAATATCGCCATCAATCAAGGTTCTAACTTGATGACCGATAAGATCATAAATCACTAGCTTTACATCATCTTGCCTACCAATAGAAAATCTAATCTGAGTCTCAGGGTTAAATGGATTGGGAAAATTATCATAAAGCGCATAGGCATAGGGGTTTAAATGTATATCCTCCTTGATTCCAACCGTGGCCCCAAGGTCTGCTCCGTCCCGAATTTGGACTTTGTAAGTGCCGAAGCTGTAGTTAAAAATTCCCACTAAGCTTTCCAGCTCCTGGCCTTCAGTAAGCTCGCTCATCAGATTATCTGCCTCCATGTTGGCCATATCATCGTCGATCAATGTGACTGCGCCTGTTGCGTCTGTAACTGTCCAATCAAAATCATTTACACTTGCTATGGATACGTTATTAAGCCTAACTAAAACACCCTCGTAAGATTCTACCTCATCCGCATCTTGGGCAAGGTCTTCACAACTTACGGCCATGGGTGCTGGCTCACCAACCGATTCACCAACAACTACAGTAGCATTGATCAATCGTGTATTGCCACCGTTTTGGAATAACCAGTCAGAATCAAAATCGGTTACTAAACCAGTGACTGTCACCTCTTGCCCCCTTGTTAGATCTACCTCTTGGTCCCCTGTGTCAAAAACGAGCCCTCTCCACTGACCAGATCCATCTTGGAAAGCATATGAACCATAGGAGCTATTATGTTGCTCTATGTCACCGGTTACAACCCCTGAAACTGTTACTGTGCATCCTTCGTATAGCGACACTCCGGATGGAAAGGTTGTTTCTTGGATATGCTCTATTGTCAAATTGTCTGTAATATTGAAACCGAGTGGGCCATCAGTAATGTCATAGGGCAATGTGCTTGTTTTTGGCTCTGACTGGTCAGCGCCATCATCGGTAGCAGAAAAATAATAGTACACTGTCGACTCTCCAGATAGAGGAATGACTCCCGTATAAACAGAATCTGCCTCGGCATCAGCATTCATCAGGACTGTATTGTATGTGGTACCACCATCAACAGAATAATGCACAAGAGCCTCTGATATTGTTGAATTATCTGTTACTGTACAAGACACTTGCACCTCATTATCCGAGGTGGTGGGAGCGCATGGTTCCCTACTCGGTGCTGAGATTGTTGGCGGGCCTGCTCCAAAAACCATATCCTCCATATACAGTGGGCAAAGCTTATATGCTGTTGAATCCACGTTGCTTCCATAGTGGTGATAGACCCAACCCTCTATAGATTGCACTAAACCACCTACTGGAGGCTTTGGATAGGTCTCATAATGTGTTTGAATGGCATCGGAGTCATCATCAACTAGTACGCTACCTGTGCCATCATCAATCTCAATTAAGTCATACTGAAATTCATTACCAGTTACTACTGCGTCCTCTACCTGCACCATAACTGTACCCCATTGTTCAGCCTCAGTAGGCCATCTTAAATCACCTGTACTCACAATGGGAACCTCGGGTGTTGGCTGAGCAACATCGATTATGTCAAAAACACCTGAAATATCTAATTCGGTCATATTTGCCGGTCCCGTATTGTACTCAGCAATAGTTCCTGTGAGCGTCATTAAATCTCCTTCCAGTACAACAGGTATTTCCTGCCCCTCGCCTCCTGGATTATAGACCATCAAAGCGCTCCAAGGACCCCCATTAATATCAGAAATAATAAATTTCCATCCAAAAGTACCGGCGTAACTCAACCCAGCGGGCATGGTCACAACACCCTTGATGCTTACCTCTTGGGACAGAAGATATGACTTGTCCGACTCCTCGTCTAAACCTGCCTTTATTAAATCACTGTGTAAAACTTGTTGTATTCGCTGTATTCGGGCGGGGCCATCTTCTACAACATCACGTGCTAGTCTTGGTTGAATCTTAAAGTTTCCGTAGTTATGGTCTAGCACCCCTTCAAGGTAAGATAACTGTTGTTGTAATTCTGGGTAAAAATAATAGTCCCACTTATCATCAACCCTAACAGAGTTAGTTCCATCGGAAACAGACCATTCACCATAATCACCCCCAGGCGCATCTGGGTTTTCAGAGTCAACATGTATGCTTTCTAATGCAACCAGACACCCCTCATATGCTTCTCCTAAATCACCAATACTAACAATAGATGGCGTTATCATCTGAGCTGCAGGGCCATGAACCATACCAAGGCTGACGCTCCCCAGCTGAGTCCCACCTGAAAAACTTTCAACAGTGCCTGATAGGGTAACTTCATCCCCCTCTGCGGGACCATTGGGATAAGGAAGACCTGAAGCATCTACCCATTCGAAAGTATCCCACCCCTCATTTCTGTAACATTGGATACCGTTCCAAGGACCTTCTGCATCTTGCACAAACATTTGCCTGTTGTTACTCGAGCCCCAAAATTCAGCTGTTACAACACCGTTAATATTTACCTCTTGCCCTAAAAGAGGACTAGCATCATCTGTAGCAGGGTCCTCAACATATTGTATTTCATATATTGTTGTATAGGCTAAAACCAGCTCATTTGTTTCTCCAGGCGTTGGAGGGTCAATATTTACCCATGTATCCTCACCATCCGGAACTCTGCCATAGGATATGTCATCGGTTTGCTCACCAAATTCAATTAATATAATGGTGTTACCGTTAGCGTCCGCCACGTGTATCTCTTCCCCATCGCCACTCAATTTAGAATCTATTTGTGGAAAAGCATCAGCCTCTCCTGTATACCACAACACCATAAATTCACCTGCCCCTATTAATGTTCCCTCCGGAGCAACAGTCGCTACCTCGCCATCTGTATCACTGAACCCCCAACCAGAAATGTCAAAGGCTGCGTCACCGCTATTATATAACTCTACAAAATCTTCAGAACTACCATTGAACAGGCAACAATTATCAGTAGCTGCTACAAATTCATTCACGACAATTGGGGTGGTATTTATTTCGTGAGGGTGCGAACCAAGATAGTCCCAAGTATTTTGATCCAACACAATCCACTCTGAATCTTCCTCACTCAGACCTGCAGAGGCTGTCCAATCGCTGTTTCCATTTACAACCAAGCCCTTTCGAACAAGAGTGTGGTCTTTGGTGCCATCAGTTACACCAGCAACATCCCAACCATCTCCTGGATCATCACCAAAATCGCCAATTTTATCGATTACTGTGTAGGAACTAGCTGTTGCTCCTGATAGAGTTAGAGCAAAAAAATCATCACCATTGCTCATATACTGAAACGTTTGATCACATTCAGATTCTATTTCATCAGAGTTAGATTGGGTGTGGCAAACGACATACACATCGCCGTCTTCAAGTGTAACACCGCCAAATGTAACGTTGTTAGGATAGTCAAACTCGTTAATGCTATTACAACCATTGCTACAAGTAGACAACGAGTAATTGCTTAAATCTAAATCTGCGCCTGTTCCGTTAAAAATCTCTAAGTATTTTTCGTTACCACTACCTTCGCCATACTCAGAAAAAAATATGCCCGAGGTTTGTTGTGAATAGCTAATTGCTAGAGCTAGTAAAGTAGTTAACATTCTAATCATAGTTAAAACCCTTATTTTATTATTAAAAATTTCCCCTCTTTAATTTTTCCTGAAGATATATCCTCAACAGTAAATAGATAAAGCCCCGTTGCTGCAGCCTGATCATACATTGTAACCATGTCCCAAGCATGTTCTCTTCCAGACATTAGAGGATTCCTACTATCATTAATATTTTCAATATCTTGTCCTTGATAACTTTCGCCATGCTCTATAACATCCACCAAGTCCCCAGCTAAAGTGAATATTCTTATTTCAGCGGCTTTAGGTAGATTTCTAAACCAAATCATTTTACTGCGGCTACTGTATCCGTCCCATAACGCTTGACCTCTATATGGATTAGGGTAAACAGTTGGCTCGGCATCCCAACCCATGTCATCTAGGTCGGATTTTCCAGGATACATGTACACCCTATTTGAATAAATAGAACTCTCTAAACTCTCAAGGTTTGCATCTGGATCACCTCGATCATAAGCTGTAACAGCATAATAATTTAACCACCCATCTTTTAGTTGGGTATTCTCAAATTTATAGTGGTAATGAGCACCATCTATATTAATACTGTCTGGATCACCAAAGCTATTTGTTATCTGAATCATAGAAAAACCAGTATTGTAGCCCACATCATTGACCTTGTCTGCCTGAAGCAGTAGTGAATATTCGTTTAGCGTACCGTTATCTGTTTTCCTAGCCCCATAGACTTTGTAGCCCTCAAAATCAGCTTCTTGGGTAATGGGATCAAGGAAAAATTCAGAATTTTTTTGCCAATAAATAGTAATTTTTTTTGATTGAACATCAACGTGTAAGTTTGGCGCTGGCGGAGGTGCTGGTAATATATACCTATCTATTTTTTGGTTACCATTTGTGTCCTCTCCATCATCAAGAACATTGTTCCGATTTTTATCCTCACCATTGTATGCCCTTTGAGCCCAATCATAATTTACGTGAAGGTTGCCTCGTCTTTCCGGCGAATCTCCACTGGTTCCATCAGCCCACAGACCGCACACCAGTGTAAAAGCCATACTACAAGAGTCTCCGGGTGCTAATTTCCAAGAAGTAGAGTCTGCATTAGAAATTGTTCCTGTGGGTCCCGCAGATAAAGTGAAAAGCCAACTATTCTCATTCGCTGGATATCCATCATTTGTATAATCTGGGCCGGTGCCTTTTGGTACAGTTGCAATCATCTTTGTGTATCTTTCATTATCAGTTAAGGGCATATTGTAAGCAGGATAATCACTATTATTTGAATTCGTCCAAACCCACTGGGAATAGTTTGTGTTAATGTAATCCATTGGCACTGAGCTGCCCAAAATTGACATTCCAAAATAGGACTGAGCCCAGCCATCATCCCCATCAGCATCGAATTGATAACCAATATTCCTTTTGTAGCCACCGTCGTCTTCAGATTCATCAAATCCATTTAGATTGTCGTACCACGTAAACCCACCTCCAGGGGTATAATAATCTGTGTAATTGAAATTTGCCACAGAGGGGTCTACCCAAATACCAGCATAAATATCATTAATTGTATCCTCTGAGGCATTTTTGAAGGTGTAGTTCAAAATAACAAATGCATCTGCATAGGCATAGTTCCACGCGTAGCTGTCCAAGCGAATGTCGAGACCGAGAGGAACATGGTTTGGAATTGATAAATTATCAAAAACTGTTTCGCCGTAGTCTTTAAACGTAGCAGACATATCTTGATGAGAAATGGCATTGGGTGAATAGTATTTTGCCATAGAATCTTGAGTTGTGGATGATATTGAGGACTGGATACGTATCTGGCTCTCTGCAAAGAGTTCAAATCCCTCGCTGCCAGATTCGAACACACCATCGACGATAGATGTTGAGACTCTTCTTTCACCATCTACTATGCCACCAACCCACAATCCAGCATACGAAAAGTGCTCAACCTGCTCTCTTAAAATCTCAGTTTGTTGTTTATACTTGCAGGATGGATGTATACTGCCATCTTCCATCCTATTCCATCCGTTACCTAAAATACCAAAATTCGTTATAGTCAATCCCAGATTACCAACGGATGTATATTTATCATATTCATCAGCAGCATATTGTACCCTGTAAACTGACCTTTCCTGCGTAAAGACTATTGAAGTAAAAATTAATATACAAATAGAAAGGCGCATTCTATTTTAAAAAGACTATTTTTCTAACTGCATAGCCTGACCCAGTTATAAGCTTAACAAAATATATTCCCGCTGGGTGTTGACTTGCATTCCAAATAAACTCACTAGACCCAAAGCTAAGAGCGCCATCGTGGATTATCTCAGTTTCGAAACCCAATAAGTTGAAAATTGCAAGTTTAACGTAATCATTCTCATTTAAACTGAGCTGAATCCTAGTAGAATTATTGAATGGGTTTGGATAAGCTGAACCCAAACTAAATCCTTCCGGCCTAATTTTTTTGACCTCTATATCAAGAATTCCATCGTAAGCAGTGCCGGGGGTACCTCTTTCTCCACCACCGTAGATTTGAGTAGAGGCATACCAGCTATCAATTACATTATTGTCAATATTTAGATCATGCATCTCCATTGAAACACCGCTAGAAAATGGCCACTGACTGCCGTAGTGTACCTCATCAACTATGGCACCCGTTTCATCTAACAGTATGACCTCATCTTCAGAGTTTGAAAGAGAAAAATTGCTGTAGACGTAGTCTGGATTGATACCTCCATTAGCATCAGGATCGCCATTTTTAGATAAAATAAAATATTCTCCAGGGCCCACTTCTAAAGTAGGTTGATCAGATGAAATAATGTGCTCATCCGTACCAGAGTCCTTAATACACCAACCATTAATGTCTACTGAACTATTTGTATTGTTTACTATTTCAATCCACTCGCCATAAGAATCAGAAACAGACGAAGGGTTTACCATTACCTCAGATATAACTATGCCTACATCAGAAAATGTTAGATCATCAAACCAAACATCCATGTAAACTGGTAAGTGATCTGATGCATCATGGAGTGCACTTGCTATTGCGCTGCTAACAGACGAATTATTACCATCGGTAATTGCATCATTGAAGTGATTGCCATCATTACCAACAGCCCAGTAGGTATCTTCAACGTATTGAATATCTGATGAAGGATCGAGCAAGGATTGCGAAACAAAAAGCCAATCAAATCTGTCGTCCATGCCACCATTTGCTCCGCCACCAAATTGAGAAGTCCTTGGCGACTGAGTGTGTACATCTGCAAACAGACTATTATTGTGCCAGTGCCCAATTCGATTGATTGGGTCAAATAATTGTCCATCATTGTCGCCGCTGGATCCTGTTAGCATTTCAAAGGCTGGTTCAGATGAAGGATTGTTTGAATATATATTAAAATCACCCGCCACGATAAAATGACTATTGTTTTGGTGGTTGTTAAGATGGTTACGTAATATAGTTGTCTCAGCTAATCTCTCGTCAGAACTACCTTGAGTGGCCTTGAGATGGGCACCATAAACTTTAAATGGAACTCCTGAGCTTTGGTGAACCATCTCCCACTCAATGACGTCTCTTGTCCCCCCGGACTGAGCAGTATATACTGCAGCAGTAGCAACAAAAGTAAAATTTTCATGCTTATAATACAACGCAATATCCTGCTGAGCACTCTGATTAATAAATGGAGCCGCTGACCATTCATTAGGTTCGGATATGTCCAAAACATTCGTTTTGAATCTTGAATAACCTGTTTGCCCTACAACCTCCTGCGCAACGATGATGTCAGGTTCGGTGTATTGAATGATAGTAATGAATTCAGCTTCCCTGTCATCATTACCCAAAAAATTAAGAAGATTGTAGGTCATAATTCTCTCGGTTGAAGCATGCAAATAACATGATAAACAAAATAATATTAGTGCAGAGTTTTTCATTTAAAAATCAATATATGCTTCAATTTGTCCAACTTCAATACCATTATGATTGGTTAAGATTTTTTTACGATATTCATCTAATCTTTTCAATTCATCGTTAGTTAATAATTCTAAATGCTCTACTAATGCCATTACAGCAATTGGCATGGCCCTTAAATTACCATCTAAAATCTTAATTGCGATGCCCAAAGGTCCATGCTCTTTTGTTTTTAGTGCTATGCCACGTACAGATTCACCACCTACTTTTGTGATACCTCGCCCTCTCATCGATTTTATGAATGATGTATCAAAATGGCCTGTGCCACCCACTAATTGTGGATGATTAGACATAGCTTTAAACACTCTGTTGAGCGATGGCTTACTACCATCTGCTAATTTTTGAAACATCGTTGCAATATTTTGTAAAGACAAAAATGGTGTAGGGGCAGTACAACCATCAACAGCTATATGTATTTCGTCCAAGTTTATCAGATTTTTAATATATTCAAAAATTGTTTTTTGCACAGGGTGCTCTTCATTTAAATAGTCAGATAAATCCGCTGATAAATACTTTGCAAGAGCAAGCATGCCTGCATGCTTGCCGCTACAATTATTGTGAAATGGCTGGGGGTTCTCAGCCTTCTTTATCAGCATATTCTTGCTAGAAATATCGTACGGATAATGAGATCCACACCTATAGTCTTTAGAAGTTAGTTCAAGCTTAGAGAGCATCGACTTAGCTGTATCTACGTGGATGGATTCCCCGTTATGAGAAGCACACATTAAGGCCAATTCCTCTTCAACAAACCCAGCTTTTTCAAACGCTCCTGTTTCTACAATAGACGCCGCCTGGAAAGGTTTCAGCGCAGACCTTGCGCATGTGACATATTGGTGATCTCCTGTCGCAAAAAATGGGCTGCCACTAGAGTCTACAATAACAGCAAAAGCAACGTGGATACTTTCCGTCAGGTCTCCTCTGGTTACTCTGCAAGAGATCGACACTCAGTGCAGCATCCTTGATACAAATTCGAACTTGAAACCTTGCTTTTTCAGTATTGGTATCTGCTCTTCAAGAACTAATAAAGTTTTCGGCTTTACATGGCCAATCCCAATAGCATAACCTGATTTCTCTGCTTTTTTTGCAAGCTTTTGCAATTGCTTTACAATTTTTTCTTCGTCATTATCATTATCTAAGAATATATTTCTCCTTGCAGTGGGTACTCCAAAAACTTCCATGGTAGTTTCCCCAATAGTTTCAACCGTTGTTCGACTATCTATGTAGAAGAGATTTTTGTTCTTCAAAACTTTTGCTACGTTCGTCATTACGTTTTGATCTGCTGATGCTTTGGAGCCCTGGTGATTATTCATTCCAATGGCAGTCGGAATTTGATTTAATGCATTTTTCAATCTTCTCTCGATTGTTTCCTTATCCATATCTGTCATGAGCACAAATTCTTCTTCACCGTAGGTTTTTCCTGTATTTTCCATTGGCATATGAACAATGACCTCAAATCCTGCAGACACTGCCTTCTCTCCAAATGAAGCACTATGCGCATGCCCAGGAATAACAGCATATGTTAGACGAGCATCAAGCTCTAAAAAACCATCAGAGACCTCATCATTTCTGTATCCAAAATCATCGATTATTATTCCTATCCTGCCTCTTTCTTTTGGGTCAGGGATTTTTGGATAAATCTCATAACCCTTGGACTGCTCTTCCGTTTCAACCTGCTCTAATTTTTCCTGAAGTACATTGTTCTTATTAGCATCATCCTGCTTTTTTAATACAATTAGCAAAACAACAATAACAAATGTAAGAACATAAATTATAGGAGTTCTCAAATCGAGATTGTTCATGGCAATAAAATGTTTAATGAAAGAAGCTTTGGAACTCCTACATCTTGTGTACCAAATCTAGTACCGTAGGTTATTGTATAGGTATTAAAATTGAAGCCTATACCTGCCGATGTTTCTGATACATTTTCCGAAGCGGCATAACCAAACATTAGATTTAGTCGATTCAATTGAAAATGATTACCAAAATAAATTTTGGTATCTGACGAGATTGAATTCCACTCAACGGAGCCACAAGCAGAGTTGGAGTATTGTTTAAATTCCATTTTTTTTGATGCACCACAAGAAATCCTCATGGGCAGTGAGGGATTTTCATTATTCAACTTTGACATAATACCAAAGTCTTTTATAGTTAAACCTAGCACATAATTATTTTTTATGTTTAGAGCATAACCAATGTCAAAACTAAGGCCCTGTGCGCTTTCATTAAAGATATTAAATTGGATATAAGAAACGTTAACCCCAATTCTATGATTTTGATACTGCAACGCTGTTGAAGCATCCACAGTAATGCCAAAAGCACTAAAAAGGGAAGCTGGTTTATCTGTAGGGACATTATCCCTTAATTCTAGATCAGATATACCTAAATATCTCATTCCAAAATGAGCCTTGTTTCCCATTATAATATTATTGTATCCTATCTGCGACATAGAAATATCTCCTAGCCAGTTTCCTCTGTTAAGGGAAAGATATGGATGCTTTTCGTTTGCATTAATAAGCGCAGGATTCGATGGGAATAATCCAGCTAATGTAGGATGACTGCCTAGGCTTAATTGATCAGCTGATGTTGGCAAAACTAACATTTGCATACCTATGCCATAAATCATCCCTAAATTAATAAATAAAGCTCTAAAAATTGAATGCATACGATATGGTATGTCCAGTTTGGGAAACCCAGTCCATAGAAAAAGCATAGTCTATATGGGAATCATTAGAGCTAAATAATCCATATTTATACCCTAGTCCGAAACCAAGCCTCCCGTTTCCGTACCCTCCTCTAAAATAGTACTGATCAAGAAACGCATATTCTACTCCGGCTCTCGGAAGAATACCATAATACGAATCGTGGTCGGTGATGATACCTGCATCAGCAACAATGTTCATTCCATTTTTTTTGAATCTTGTCCCAATTCGATATATTGTAGGAAAGTTCTCTTTGTATGGGCCTCCTTGCGTGTAAAGCTCATTAGTATCCCACTGGTAATTTGAACTAACGTCCTGGACCATTACTCCAAAAGTACTATAATCACCTGTCTTTATGAGTATACCAATGTCAAAACCTATGCCAGACCCTGAAACTTGATCAGCCTGAGTAATTGGTAAGTCATACCTTAAAATTTTGAAATTTGCACCTATTGACATCCAAGGCAAGATACGCTGGGCGAAAGTTATCAAAAGAGCATTTTCACCCGTTTGCATTTTTGAAGACTTCATTCCAGTACTATAACGGCCTTGTATATTGCTTACTCCGCCATATACCCATGCAATTCCTAATCCAGCAGTAGGAGGTAATGCAAACGATAGGCTCGTTGAAGCGAGACGGCGATCGAGTGTAAGATTAGAATAAGAGCTTCCAAAATGACGTTTTGTTAAAAATGCAGACCATGCGGGATTATAGAAAACAGGGAAGTTATTATCAAGATCTGCAGTAAAACCTCCACCCATGGCAATAGACCTAGCTGTCATACCCATTCTTAAGAAACTGCCTGATTGTCCACCCCAATCTTGACAAAAAACTATGGAAAAAACAAAACTCAACTTAAGAATAATTCTCTTTATCATTTTACCACTATAAGCTTATCCCAGAAATACTGTGGACTTTTATTTAAAGATGGTGAATACTTCATTCGAATGAAATAAACACCATTATCTACATAAGCCCCATTTAGATCACGCCCATTCCATTTTAATGCGCCATTATATGTGTTCAGATTAAAGTTTGTGCTGAAAGACTTTCTCCATAGCAAAATTGTAAATATCTAGTTCAATTTGAGTATTGACTATTTCCCCCGTGTGAAACCTTACATAGCCCTCACCTCCCAGTTGATTATGGTTAAGAGGAGAGAAGGGATTAGGATATGCATAGAAGTCCATTGAGTCATATTCCGTTTGGAAAATAGTCCAGCTCGAGCCTTGGATATCGGAGGATAAGGCGGCACCGTTAGAGGTTCCAACCCACAATTTTAATACGCTATCTCGATCATCAAAAGTTGAGGTGTAAACAAGATCTGTAAGTATTTGGCTTTGAGACATGAAAGTTGTGTCAATAGCTGGTTTGTATAAAGCCCAGTTTTCGCCATCGTGGCTTTTCCATAATCCTGCTTGGCTTGAAGCAAGAACTATTGAGTCATGTGCAGTTATGTTATAAACCCTCTCTCCATGTAATGTTGTTTCCCAGGTAGAGCCTCCATCTCTGGTATAACTGAGGCCCCTCATTTCGCCTGGCGTATCCGCGTTGATGGTTGCCGCCCAAATAGTTGTTACACCATTCCATACTTGTTTTGCTAATCCAACTACAAAATTGCCAGTTAAGTTATCATTTGGGTAAGAATAGTGCTCCCACTCAACACAATCAAACAACTGAAAATTTCCAGGAGAAGTCTCCCGCCATTCATTGATAACTAGACCTCTGTTTACACCGTTAGCTGTACCAGCCCAAATCGTATCACCGCTGATTAAAACAGAAAAAGCCTTATGATTATGGTTCCCACCATCGGCAGGATCTCTTGGATTTAAATAATACTCAGGAAGTATCGCTCTTCCTAAATCGTCAGTCTCATCAAAACCTGTGCACAACGAGAGCGACCTTTGTTCATCCAATGGTAGGGGGACTATTTCCCAATTTTCATCATTGAGATTATACCTCCTAAGTCCCCCAGCCCAGCTTGCTGTCCATAAATAATTGCCGTTTAAAAAGGCGTCATAAGTGACATTTGCCTCTGGGACAGTTACTGGAAGGGATCTAAAAAAACCCTCCCCAAAAGGGCGCAATGTGTCTGCATCTTTATCCATGGGCTGCCTTAGATATTTCCAGTCTATACCACCGCTGTCGCTAATTGCCTGCGCATTATTGGTTAGTACCAAACCATACCCAACTTGTATTGTCCCATTATCGCCAGAAAACGCGACTGCCATTGTATTGTTTAAAATAGAAACAGCTGGAATTCCACCATTAGGGACTAATTTTGTCATTTGACCATCCACCAAAGAGTCAGTGGTAGAGTTATGGTGGTAGGTGGTATTTCCATCAAACAGTGCAAGACCCTGACCCGTACCAAACCAGGTCAAAGTATCACCCATCAATTTAACCTCAGCGACGACATTGCTTGTAAGCCCTTTTGATAAAAAAGTGTCTGCTGGAGAGGATCTTAACAAAAATCTCTCAGGTGAACCTGTTTGAGCATGCGAATAGCATGCTAGAAGAGCAATTGGAATATATATCTTATTCAATAACAATCTCATGCTCTACCACTCTGCTGTATTCATTTTCTTCATCCTGACAAATGAATCTCCAGTTGAATGTTCCTGCTTTCGTTTGAAAACTTGGATCACTAAAACCAGTACCATAAACAGGTATTCGAAATGAAAAAACTCCATCACCCTTGATCGAATCGCCGCTGGTAATATTCGGTAAGTACCTTATCGTATCACTACCATCATCATAGAGATAAATAAAATTACCGTTATTCATAAGAGAGTCACCCTGAACATGAAATGAGGTGAAACCAACCCATTTCAAAGTCTCCAAGCCATCTGCATCGTTAGCTCTAGCTTTTATTAAGTGCAAGCTTACCGTGGCATCTGAGGGGCGCGTAATAGTATCAGGCGCGGCGACTGAATCAATTACTGGGATTATATTCCCAATTAATAATGAATCAATTAAGGATATTTTTTCAGATCCGTAAAAAGCATGATATTCCATAAAAACTGTGCCAGTATCGCTAATTAATGGATTCATGAGGTTTTGGACATTATTTATAATTTTACGACTGTACACTTGATCATTGCTTAATATATCGCCCTTTAGGCCTTCATCGTTAAGTAGAATTACATCGGGTGCATTCTCTGCGGTCACGCTAAACCAATTAACAGTAACACTATCGAGTTCGTTACCGCCGTGTTCAAAAGGAGCATTCACAGAAAAGTAAAGCTTATTGGTATTTTGATGAAAAGTAAAGCTGGGGTTATCAAGGACAGTTGCATTTGTTTCCTTATTGGAATCAGAGCATGATATGTTAAATAACGATAAACATGAAATAAACCAAAAGAACTTAATTAAGTTGATGTGTGTCAAAATTATATTACCAATTTTGATTTTCCCTGTTGTAGATATAATCTACCATAAGCCTACCAACTTGTCCTAAGCTTTCAGCGCTGCAATTTTCAGGTAGATCATCTAGAGTATGCCAGAAGTTTGCATATGGATTTGGATACTTAAAATCAATTAAATCAATAGAAGGTATCCCCGCGATCTGGTACAGAGGGACGTGGTCGTCATAAATTGCATGCTGTGGTGTAATATCAAAAGCATCAAGTCCCATCTCATCTGCACGCTTCCATAGATATCGTACAAGCTTTGGATGAAATTCTAATGAATATTTTTCCACTGGCAAATGCAACTGCTTATCTGCTACCATATCAAGATTTATTGCTTCATTAGGCTTTGGTATAGGCAGATTTTTAGCAAAGAATCTAGAACCTTGACAATATGTTTCATTTTCACCAGGTATCCCCATATCTTCACCGTCAAAAAACACAAGATTAACGCCTATTGGGGGTGGCGTTTCACCCATTATTCTTGCTAATTCCAATAAAACTGCAACGCCAGAAGCCCCATCATTTGCGCCAATAATTGGGGTGTTACGGTCTTTCCTATCCTCCTCTGCGTCAGCCCAAGGCCTCGTGTCCCAATGGCAAGATATTACCGTTTGAAACTCCGAGTCTACATTAAACCGTGCTATCACGTTCTGAAGGTTATGCCTTGTACGATGTTTTTTCTCCTGATAGGTAAATTCCTGAACAATTATATCTTCAGCAGTTTTATCCAGTTCATCAATCATGAAGCTTAGACATTTGTAGTAGCCTTCGGAGCTGGGGTTTCTAGGGCCAAATTCGCACTGTTTTAGTAGATACTGGAATGCATTATCCTTGTCAAAACCAGGACCTCCAGATCCACAACACATTGCTAAAAAAACTGTTAAATTGACTAATTTTCTCATTATACTATCCTGATATTGCTAAGTTTACATCAAAACCAAAGTCTCTATCTATTTTTCTTCCAGTTGTTCTCGTGTCGCTTTCACGGTACTCGTACCTTAAACCTCCACTAACTTTTGTGGAAAACTGGTAAGACATCCTTAGGCCTCCTTTCCAACTTTTTGAAAAAGAACCAATTTCAAGATTAACTTTATCACCTGATCTCTCCTCTCGGCTCTCATTAAGGTCAAAATTTATAGTAAAACTTATGGAATTATTAAGGTTCAGGGTGCCATAAAATGGTACAGGTATATTCATACCCCCTCTATGTGTATATGTTCCCGTCGAGGTAAAACTATTATCATTCTGAATTGTTAGTCCAGTTGGGCTCTCATTCAGAGATTTACTTCTATTGTTCCTAAAAGTCATTGATATATTTTTTTCGAGTGTCACATTGAAACCAATAAGAGGAGAAAAATTCTGATTGATACGTGATGATCGCTCAAAATCTTTATTCTCTTCGGCATAATTACCAAAATTAAAGAAAGACATCTGGTTTAATACACCATCTTCAAACTGCCATGACCTTGTCTCCTTACCAGAAAAACTATGCTCCATCGACGCTGATTTTGCTATTTTGTTTATATATGGCCACCTCTCAAGACCTGTTAGTCTAATACTCCAACCAGGAAAAGGTAAGCCTTTATTTAATAATTCACCAAAAGCAATAAAGTCGCGAGTCATCGATAATTGTTGTAGGTTTGTACTTGACCTTGTTGTTGACAAATTCTGGCTGAAGTTTGTGCTAAAGCTGATGTTCCGTGTCAATTTTATTCCACTTCTTATCGAGCCATCCTGTTTATGGTCCCATGAGCCCAAGTTACTACCAACCTCTTCAGACTGATTTAAACTATGGTCTGGCAACCATCCAAACTTATAACCGCTTGGCACATCACCGATGACTTGGTTTGCAGTTCTGTTAAGGGTTTCAGTATAACTAATTGAAATTGGGTTGATTTTTTTAAATATCCCGTGGACTATCATAAGTGGGTTATACTTTGTTTTTGAAACAGTATTTTCCTCAGCGCTTGGCTGTCTGGTATTCCTAGACCTTGACCTAGCAGTTCTTGCCCTACCTCCTCTTTTTACATTTGATTTTGGTTTATAAACAAATTCAATTATCTGGACTGGAGTAATTGTAAAATTGGACCCAAATCTCAATTGAGTGCTGATATTTTGACCTTCCCTGGATAAATCATCAGACCATCGAAAATTAGCAGTGTGAGTGAATGATGGCTTGAGCCACTTCATTATTGTTGGATTGTATGTTGTATTAATACTCTCAGTAGTTTGCGTTACAAGGCCAGGATCTAGTTCTTTAATTGCAGTAAATATATAACCTCTGAATTCATTTAAGTTGCTTTGACCTGTCCAGCTGTATTTAGTCATAAGTGTATTAGTGAATTTGTAGTCGAGATTCATCGTGCGATTTAACCCAAAGTTGTATGTTTCTGGGCTTTTTACTCCAGATCTAGTTTCATTCCATGTGAGCTTCTCGCTCATGTTCATTCCTGTTTTGAAGGAGGTAGGAGTATAAAAAAGTTGCATATTACTAACTTGCTGACCAATCAAGGGAATATCTTTAGCCCAAGCAATAGGCCGTATATAATTATTCCTGCCAAATATTAAATTGTAACCGAACTTTCCACTGTACGTTTCGGACCATTTCTGTCTGTAGGTTATATCAGATGACCTAGCTTGCGAGGCACTAAAGCTGAGGGAGATGTTATCTATTGTATATTTAAAAATTTTATTGTCTGACTTACCAGTTTTCTTCAACGATGTATTTAATGATATAGTATTACTTAGTATCATTAATGAGTCAGGTGTGTTATTTGGGTCAATTAAAATATCCTCTCCTGAGTAAAACTTTGGTCGGCTTTGATTTTGAGTCATAGAGGCATTAACAGGAATAGATATACCTAAAGATCGAGGCAAAAATCTGTGGAGGTCAATCCTACCCGTTAGGTTCAGATTCTCGGAGGTGTTATTTGATTTTGAAAGACGCTCTTGAAGTCTGTGATAATCTGCATCCTGTCTACTATATACCATTGTAGCAGACCCAAGATCAGATAGTTTTAGGCTAGACTGTACCCGCATTGCAACGCCTTTCTCTTTTTTAACACCGCTCAGTCGAAGTTCATCAAGCCATATCTCTCCATCAATGGGTTGATTGCCAATATTTTTCAAGCCTACAGCAAAGTATTGTAATCGATTTAATGCCGGTTTACCCGAAATAGCTACTCTTTTACCTGTAAAATGGCCATTTTCATCTTTAAAAAAATATTCTCTGAAACCAGCAGAATCTGCAATCACATCATTGGAGTTGATTTTTTTGATTCGCGTAGTGTCTGTTTGCTTTAGTTGGGTAAGCCAGTTTAAATCAATATTAAAGCTGTTTCTATTTTCATCTTCATCCCAACCGGTATAAACGGGTTGTGTTATTTCATAGTAGTCATTAGCAAGTCCAAATTTTAAAAACAGCTCCACATCTGTATCTTGTGCATTGATGAAGGCACTATTACCATGAACATACATTTTCATATAATCATATGTCATGAAACTTCGTTTCTGATTATCATTTAAAGTATACAATGTCTTTTGAGCAATGCCTGTGTGCTGGGCTGGAAGATTTGAAAACTTTAACACTAAAGACTGCTCTTTACCTTGGATCTCATTTATACGATCATACTCACCTTTGACGCCTTTTGGTGGTACATAGTCGGCATTATCTTCTGTATTAATTACGGCGATTTGAAATTGTGGTTCTGTATCATCTGTCCTTGCACCTGTAAAAAAATGTTGCGCGGAGGTGTCAGGACCAACTATTCCCATCTCTTGCCACTCATTGCCAACTATCTCCATTTTAGCTATTTGAAGCGTGCTCATTTCCTGGGTTAATCCCGTTATACCAACTCTAACATATCTTATTTCATTCCATTCTATGTTTTGTACTTTTTTAAAATCTGATAAAGGAATCCGATATAGTTTCCAACCAGTTGGTGATCCATCTTTTATTGTTGTTCCTGCTAGATATGTTGTATCATTTAAATTAAAACTTGATGAAAAATAATCATTTGTTTTGTCTAAAAAGGTGGACCTATCTAAATCTTCAGTATCAGGGTATTTACCACCTTCCTGGATCCTTGAACCTGTTCCATTTGACTCCGTGCCATTTATCTTGGAATAATTTAAACTTCCTGGTTCATAGTCCCAGTTATCGCCGTTTGGATCATTTATATCAATATCGTCTGAAGAGTTAATTAATACTGTCTCACCTATTAAAAGATATTCATTGTAAGTTCCTGTTTCAAGACAACCACCCCAGCCATCTTCGGCTTCGTCAAAACAACCATCTAACCCTGTGTCTTCAACGTCCTCTAAAAAGCCATTACCAAGAGTAAGACCAGCAGCAGGTATGTCTTCTGTATTTAATTGCCCATTGCCATCTATATCTTCTGATATCTTTCCAAGATCTATTTGTAAGTTTCCAGAAGTGCCTTTCACCCATATTTCAAAAAACTTACTTTGAATTTGATCATAATCACCGGAATATAAAGATGTCGTTATTCCAACCCACAGCGAGTCTGGGTTGATACTGCTTTGAAATTCTTTAGCCTGATATCTCAAGACCAAGATATCCGTAGTCTCATTACCCGCACGCAACGATGTTGACTGGTTTGGCCATATATCCTTTGTTCTGACTGGGATATACGGATTATACCAGTATAGCTGACCACGATTTCGTTGACTCAACGGTGAAAAAAATGATGAATCTTGGCTACTATACTGCAATGGAGATGAGGAGGCTTTCCAAAATCGACGCTGAATTGATGGCGCAGTTGTTCTTTTACTTCCTTCAAAATCATCTATAAATGCTACTCCATTTGGATCTCCCGTAGCTGCATTATTAATAGAGTTTGGATTAGGCATTACTTGAGCCACTTCTCCTTCAACTGAAAATGATGATATTTTTTCTACATCGATAAGCGGCATCTTGTCTAGAAATCTTGTCATACCATCCATCTCCCACTCATATCTCCCATTTAAGTCCCAAATGAAATTCCTTGTTGGCTCATAACCCACTTCAACCTTCTCATTAATGATTGACTGGTTGAAGTAAAGAGCGGTCGCGCCGATAAAAGAATTTGGTTTTCCCAGGTCCATTTGAGCACGTGTTCCAAAAATTGTTTTCTTGTCAAATGAAACCAGTTCATGTTTATCGTAATTCACCTTTAATTTTGCATTCGGATCGTTGGCCGCGTCACCAAGTAAAACAATTGTGCCTGTAAAATAATCGATGCTATAATCTAAACCCCGTTTTAATATAACTCCGTTTTGAATGACCTCCTCACTGCCCTCGATAAGCATAAAGCCTAGATTTATTGTTGAGCTTTGGTTGGTGTATACAGCCTCAATCATCCATCGGTGGTCACCATTTATTTCGGAGGAGGATGAGGACGTATACATCATTCCAGAGCCTAATTGGCCCTGTAATTGTTCTACCGTTTGCCCGCCCTCCAAGGAATCATTGATTGCAAATGGATGAAGCCTTGGAAACATTAATTCTCCATCGACCATATTTATTATATTTGCAAGATCCTTGTCAATTATTTCGTCATAACTCCGTATTCCATTGTCATTTAAACTATCTAAACCAAATAGAGTAATGTAAGGCAAGCTTGAATTTTTATCTCTCTCTGAAACAGGAGTCGAATTCTTATTAATAATTTTTACCTCAAATCCTTCAGGGTTTATTTGCGACGTACCTAGGTAGTATACGTTTTTGAACATGAGTGGCCATGTTGGATGATTTGGATGGCTGTTTCGTGGTTTTAGCATCATTAGTGAGAGATTAGTACCTAGTGAGTCTGGACCTTGTCCCACTTCCAACAGTATTTCTCCCGTTTGCCTATGCTCTAGCGTAAAGGTACAACCAAGAATATCTTGGGATACTTGATCGCGTACCCTTATGAACCCTAGATCTGGGCTGACGAAGTAATTTGTGGCCTGCTCTAGGAGTATAAAACTTCCCTCCTCGCTTTTATCGGGGAATTTCGTGCTGTCTGTAGGATCAACATACGCAGTTCCCGTCATAGCACTAGGGTCATTTACATTTATAGATTTGTAGAGCTCAAAATTTTTGACAACAACATCTCCAATTAAGTGTAGCCCATTCCTCAGAGGATAAAAAGATGGTATTGAGTATGCGACATCTGTTGCAAAAGTATCAACACCATTTCGAAACCACGGGTGGATAAAAAAGTATCTATTCTTCATCCAATCTACATCTCTTATTTGTTGCTTATTGCTCTGACCACCACCTTCCCATTCCGACTGCTCCTTTTTTGATTTTTCGATAGAGGCAATTGTTGTAACATCGACAGGTCCGAATTTTGAAAGGGCTTTAACACCAAACAGTCCCTGGTTTTTTCCAGAAAAAGTAACATATTTTGTAGAGGGTAAAGAGAGAGAAATATTTCCAGCTTCAACTTTTTGCACAATGTCGTCTTCATATCCATCATAGGATATTCTTATATTATTCTCCCACTCAAATTGCCTCTCTGAATCTTGATCCATGGCAACGGTGATTCGGTCACCAATTTTACCTTTGATATTTAGGTTTTGTTTTTGATCAAATTCTAAGTGAGTGTTTTGAGTTTCGTTTAAGGTAGAGCGAACGAGTTCTTGATCCTGAAAAACCATTTTACCATTTATATTTACGTTACCCCTAACTTGCAGCGACGCTCTTCCAAGTCGACCAATGTCTAATCCTACTACCTCGAGCATCTGCCCCCTACCCCGCCTGTTTTGACTCTTTTGAGTAGAATTCATTACATCAAAAAATTTTTGATGCCACTTTTGCTGCCTCATCATAGACAGGTACCAATCGACAGTTGATGTGTATGGAATCTTTAATCTCTCCCCATTTATATATTCAGAAATAGTTATCACTGACCAATCTCTTGTAAGCACTATTTCTGTTTTCTTTTGCCCATAATTGTATCGCAACAACCCTTTGTAGGTTCTTACAGAATCGTTTGAAATGACAAATAGGGAAGAAAGCCTGGGAAACGGATCAACAACGCTGGGTGGAGATGGTATAATTATTGGAAGAATTAAATCACCATCATTCCCACCAGATTGCGCAAAAAGATCTTGTACTGCCAAATACCACAACAGTATTAAAAAATGCACTCTATGATTGAAAACATAGTTTTTGCAGATTTTTTTTACTTTAAAAGTACTCAATTTCAGTCTTCACTTAACTGATATCGATATTTCCTATATAGTCTCCTTTTTTAAATAGGATTCTAAGATCTCTTTCATTTTTTTTGCTGCTATTGCTCTGTGGCTGATTTTATTTTTCTCTTTCTCAGACAATTCAGCAAATGTCACAATCTTTGAATAGGGTTGGAAAACAGAATCATATCCAAATCCGCCATTACCTTTTTCAATGAATGTAATCTCTCCCTTGATAATGCCCTCTGAATAGAACTCTACATCCCTATCTACGAATGCCATCACTGTCCTAAACTGGGCGCCTCTATCTTCCTTTGGAGTATTGATTAATTCTTCCAAAAGTTTCTTTATATTATCTTCATATGATGGATTATTACCAGCATATCTAGCTGAGTATACCCCAGGTGCTCCAGCCAGTGCTTTGACCTCTAGTCCTGTATCGTCAGCTAGAGAAGGATTACCTGTAATTTTATACACAGTTCTAGCCTTAATCAAAGCATTTTCATGAAGGGTATTCCCCGTCTCCTCTATCTCACCCACCTGGGGAAATTGACCTAGCCCACTTATATCAAGTTCCATGTGGCTAAGTAAAGACATCATCTCTTTTTCCTTGTGAGGGTTGTGGGTTGCAAGCACCAACTTTTTTCTTTTTAACATAGCTAATGTTGAGCTGGACTAAACTAAATAGTGCCAGATGGGACGATCTAAAAAATTAAAGTATATATATATATGCACTGTTTTTAATCAAATCTTTTTGTTTTAGATAAGCGCCCGAGTAATTTTACCTTACTTATTAATACAAAGATTTATACTTGTGGCTCGGTAGCTCAGTTGGTAGAGCAGAGGACTGAAAATCCTTGTGTCGCTGGTTCGATTCCGGCCCGAGCCACTGCGTATAAGCAGCGTATAATTATAATAAGAAGAATAATCATGCATTTTTTTGTAGTAAGGGAATACCGCTAGACTTGTTTTGTGCAAGTGCGAGCTCAAGCTCTTCTTCTGAAGCAAAATTCTTGTCCCAATCAATAAGTTTTTTTGACATTATCTTATGAAAAAAGTGAGGTAGAAATAAAGCCATATATAACATTGACAAATATCCTTGTGGCATTTTAGGAGCATTATCGTAGGGTTTTAACTCCCAGTATTTTAAATGTGCCTTTTCATGATGCGATGAGTGGCGTGTCACATTGTAAAGGTATATGCTACTCATCACGCTATTTGAATTCCAGGAATGTCTCGGCTGAACTGGTTGTCCTTCAACTCTAACCAGCCCATAATGCTCAGTATAATTTATAACCTCAAGAAGAGCTTTAGATATTAAGGCAAACATCATAAAAACCATAATACCAGAAAACCCGCCGATTATATATGAAAAGATTGTTAAGCAAATACTCCTGAAGTAGCCAGTAATCATTCTATTATTAAAGCCTAAAAGAGAGGTCTTTTTTCTTTTGGACCTATTTCTCTCAATCTTCCATGCATCTACGTGTTCATTGACAATTGCCCTGAAAATGAATTTGTAGATGTTCTCTCCTCTCCTTGCAGTGGCTGGATCAATTTCCAAACCGACATTTTTGTGATGTCCATATACATGCTCAACAGCAAAAGCGCAGTCCCATGAAAACGCCAATAACCAGTTGCCCATTTCCATGTCAAATTTTTTCTTCTTTCTGTGTACTAATTCGTGCCCTGGGACGGTGCCCATGATTCCAATGAAAAGACCTATTAGAGCAGTGAGGGAGATTGAATCAATGATGTTCATTGATTTCCCAGAATTATGTAGATCAATATGCAAATACTCAAGGATTAGACTATTAAATGCGTGAGATGGATTATCTACTAAAGCAGATACTGCCATTAATACAATGCCTAATAATAAAAAGAGGTTAATATACATAGGAAGGTTTAAAAGGAGTGGGTATGAATAACTAGCTTCATTTTTATCCTCACTAAGGATTATATCACCTAAAATAATAAATAAAGAAAAACACAGAAAGAAAATACTCGGGTAGTATTCTCCTTTGAAACATATAGAGATTCCAAGTATTAGTGTTAATGTAGATATATAATATTTGAGATATTTCATTTCTATAATTTTGTTAAACTTGGATTATTTCAATCTAAAGTGAACCCCAGAGAAATAATTTTGTCTTTGATAACTGAACTGTTCATATCATTGCCAATAAATGTAGCTTGGCCAGAAGGCAAATCTACAACCACCTGGTCAATACCCTCAATATTTCCTGCGATAGACTCCACACTTTCTTTACAGTGACTACAAGTCATACCATTTATACTTAACCTTAAATGTTCTCTTCCATCATCAATTGTTTTATCTAAATTATACGTGGACTTCTTCATTGTTTTGAATTTAACTAAAAATGCATTAATCATCACAACTACAAATGCAATTAGTGATACATACTTTAAAAAACCACCCGAACTGTGTTGATGCAAATGATGGTTAGCTATATTTACATCAATTTTAAAAAATAAATCAAAGGCTAAGCCAAATAAGGTTGACAAAAAAGCAATTAACAACAAATACAACGCAAGAGTTTTCTTGCCTAGGATATTTTTTAAAACTGCAATTGATGATGCATTTGTTGTAGGGCCAGCCATCAAAAAAACAAAAGCCGCACCTGGCGTGATGCCTTTTGCCATCATAGCTAAAGCAATTGGTATAGATGCTGTTGCACATACGTAAATTGGTATTGAAATAAGAAGCATTGTCACGAATTGGACAGCTGGAGCATCTGCAAAATGCTCAATCACAAAACCAGTCGGAATAAAAACAGATATTGATGCTGCTATTAACAATCCTTGAAAAAGCGGTTCTAAGATGTCAGACGGGAGTGTGATAAAACCATATCTGAAACCTGAGATCACCCTTTTCCTGAAACTAGCATCTTTATTTACCTTTACATTTTCACTTGGAAAATGATGATGTGTTTGTTTGTCAAAATTATTAATGACTAAACCACCTAGCATACCAGAGAATAATGCCGCTAGTGGTCTAAAGATTGCAAATACTGGGCCTAGCATACCGTATGTTAAAAAAATACTATCAACGCCTGTTTGAGGGGTTGATATCAGAAATGAAACGGTTGAGCCTTTCGATGCTCCTGCATCCTTAATCGTAGAGGCAACGGGGATTACACCGCAAGAACATAGCGGCAGCGGAACACCAAACATTGCTGCCTTAAATATCGATGAAAAACTTTTTGAGCCAATATGTTTATAAATAAAACTTTTATCAATGAAAACAGATATCAAACCCGCTACAAGCATACCGAGAAGAAGATATGGCGCCATATCCATGCAAAGAACAAATAATTCTGTTACGAAAAGATTTATATTTTTTGATAAAAATTCCATGAAATCATTGAAATTTATACATATTTGTAAAAAAAAGGAGCACTAATAGATAAGGATAGAAACGCCTTATATGTTCGTGAAAATATTAATTAGTGATCTCTCTAACCATAGATTCTATATTTTGTTCTAAAATATTGAGCGGCACTGCTCCATTGGATAATACAGTCTCATGAAAGATTCTAATGTCAAATTTTTCTTTGAGTTCATTTTTTGCTCTATTTCGTAATCTTAAAATTCTATCCATACCTATTTTGTATGCCGTAGCCTGGGAAGGCATTACTATATGTCTCTCAACCATTTTGATACAATCAAGTGTGTCATTAGGAGTGTTTTCAACATAATACTTAATACCCTCCTCCCTCGTCCATTTTTTGCTGTGAATTCCAGTGTCAACCACTAACCTACAGGATCTCCATAGCTCCATTGCTAGGCGACCAAAGTCTGAATACGGGTCAGAATAAAATCCCATCTCTTTCGGTAAATACTCAGAATACAAGCCCCATCCCTCTGAAAAAGCAGTATATCCGCTATATTTCCTAAATTTCGGTATTCCTCTTAACTCTTGTGCGATCGCTATCTGCATATGATGACCAGGGATACCCTCATGATAGGCCAGGGCCTCCATCTGATATCTTGGCATCATTCGCATTTTATACAAATTTGCATAATAAGTGCCAGGCCTGGACCCATCTGGGGCAGGCCTTTGATAAAATGCTTTCCCCGCTGACTTTTCTCTAAAAGCCTCCACTGCTTTCACAATCATTGTCGCTTTGGGCTTTGTAATAAATAACTCATCTAACTTGAGTCTAATATTTTCAATTATCTTAACGGCGTCTTTGATATATGATTCTCTCCCCTCATCGGTATCTGGGTAATAAAACCTATCATTTTCTTTTAGCTCCTTGAAAAAATCTTTGAGCGTTCCCTGAAAACCTACATGGTTTTTAATCATCATCATCTCTTCGTGAATTCTTGATACCTCTTCCAACCCATATTGATGTATCTCATTTGCACTCATTGATGTAGTAGTTGTCCGTTTTAGAGCATTTTCATAAAATTCTAAGCCATTCTTCCATCTCCAAACTCCGTCCTCTTCGTCGCTTGTTCGCAAGAGTTCATGAACTAATAAAATTAGGCTATCATAAGCTGGTTTTACTGACGAATGAAGAGCCTCCTCAGCTTCCATGAGTAGTTTAATTTTATTAGTCTCTGGTATATTTAGACGATTTAATTTTGAGTTGAAATCAACAAAAAGGGCACAAGAATCAGCACCGTCAAATGGATATCCTGTAATTATATTTTTTGAATCATCTAAGACATGTTTGAAAACAAATTTTGGCGCAATGATGCCAGCGTCCTTCCTTTCATTAATGTTATGCTCTAGTTGCTTGAAAAGCTCACGTATTCCTCGAAGCCTGCTTATGTAATCATTAGCATCTTGTTCGGTGGAAATTTTATGTAGGTTTATCAAAAATGCGGGAATGTCAGATTGCATGCCAAACATCTGATTTAGGGGATAGTTATACAAGCGAAAACGATAATCAAGAATTTGGTTTTCAGTACGCTGAACAAACAATACATAGCTCAGGCGAGTTGGCTCATCTAAACTATCAACATTGACTGAGTCTTTTAACCAGGACAAAGATTCTTTAGCCTCTTGAATCTCTATTTCCTCGGCACTCGGAGATATGTCGTCCCATTTATCATAGTCTTTTTTTATTCCAAGACGGGTCTGAAACATCGGCCTACCGTCTACATAATCGTTGAATTTGCGTTCAAAGAATTTATTTACCTTCAGAGATTCTGATTCAATGGTTAAGCTATTAGTATTTTTTTTCGTACTACTTTCGCAAGCAAAACCAAAAATAAATAGATATGGTAGAATAAACCCTTTGCAACTGTTTAATGTCATAATTTAGCTAGTTAGAAATGTGTAGAAATACTTTATCCGATGCAATAGAGCCAAAAAAACCAAAACCTCCTTCTATCCCAACAGACCTACCTTTGGTGGTGGGGTAATTAAGCAGTGCATTAGAGTATTCGCCCTCCTCACCTACAATAAAATATTCATAATAATTGTCATCCACAGCTGTTAGCCTAATTAGGTAATCTCTAGTATCTGAGATTTGGAGAAAACTCTCTGAACATATCCAAGGATAAACGGTATGCGGGTTCAGACTAATATCTGATAAATCGACAGTAAAAGGGTCAAAATAACCTCCACACCAATTGCTTAGTAAAGAATCACCTCCCCAGCTTTGGAAGATAACCTCCCCGGTCACAATACCTCTACCTTCCTCCATTGTAGTCCAATAAACATTAAATGGCTCATTAACCAGGATAGTGTCAACATTATCACCAAGCTGTGTAAGAGAATCGATACTAGGGATTTTAGGAGTCTTCAAAGATCCTGTCACAGTGTCATAGCCAGGGGCTGAAATATCTAGATCATAGTTAGTAAGTGGCTGAGGATAAAAAGTTTCAGATGTATCTATGTACAAATTTAATCTGAAATTATTTACATCATTGAAAGAAGAAACAGAATACCCAGCATCTAATGCAATTACACTTTCAATGAAAGAAAACTTATAGGCATTTCCATTATCATCTGTAATTGTAACAGATGCATTTTTAACTAAGGCTGCCGGTTCAAACAGAGAATCAATTATCCAGTACCCCTCAATCTCTTCAGTATCACATTGCTCGCTCCAGCTACACTCTTCCTCATCACAGTTACACCATCCTATGGTATCTGTTCCTAAATAAATCTGGGAAGTGTCACCTAAATCAGTGGTACTATATAAACCAACGTAGCTGCGTTGGGAAGTGTCCAAACTAATCAGCCCGAATACATTTAATACATGATCGTAGTTTGATTCTAGGTCTTCCCATGAGTTTTCTCCTAAACAGCTCAAAAAAGTTAAAAATATTGTTAGCGATAATTTTTTCAAGATTTGATTAGAATTCAAAATTAACCCCAAAAGTAAAAATGAGAGGGAACATAGGAATAGGCTGCCGCTGTACCCCAAGTTGATTACCCGTTAGTAAGTCTGTTTTTGTGCGATAGTTGTAGGTCAAAATATTTAAATGTCTTGTGAGATTCATAATCTGCCAATACGTATCATACTTCAATCCAAATATATTCCCACCTTTTCTAGTCATGCCAACGTCAACTCTAAAATAATCTTCGTATCTCTCTGTATTTTTATCTCCAACAAGATAGCTATCAAGGGGATACCAGTATGAATCACTATACAGATTTTGTTCCCAATCATAAACACGTCCTAAAATCTTTGTGTATGGATTACCAGTTGATTGGGTCAGAGCGGCACTAAATTCTAGATCACTGTTTATTTCAAAATTAGCAACAATATTTAAAGTGTTAGTCCGATCAAAATTTGGGCTATACCACCCATTTGGTTGTGTAAAATATTTAGTCTCTGAAAAAGTATAGCCTACCCATCCATTAAAACGTCCAGATGATTTTTTAATCAATAATTCAATACCCTTACTGTTGCCCCTGGTGTCCCAAAACTCATTAATTGTTGAATCCTGTGACACTCCCTCAAACTCATTTGCATTATCTTGCTTAAGAGTGAGCAAATTTTCAAAAGTTTTATTATATAACTCTATACGATAAAAAATATTTTCCTTTGACATATACTCTAAACCGGTGATTAGATGCTCTGAGATACTTGCTGGCTTGTTCTCTGGAATGCCTAACCATAGCTCAACTAGTCTAAGGTTCTCATCCTGGTTACTTGCCGTGGTTAAGAACTGATGATACAATCCCCAATTTGTCTTGAGTGCGATATTATCAGATAAATTATACTTAACTCCAAACCTCGGGTCTAGATAAATCTTATCATGTAGATTATAATCAGTTATTCTTAGACCACCCCTAATTTTGAGATTTTTTGATACCTCCCACCGGTCTTGAGCAAATACAGCAAACTCTTGAGTGCTATTTTTTAGAGAAAGTGGGTTCCAGATAAAAAAGGTATCTTGAGTGGTAAGTTCATAATTTATTCCCAAATCAAAATCAATGTTTCGTAGTTGGATACCCGCAGTTAGATCATGATTTTTCGATAATTTGTATTGAACTTCAGTTTCTATCGTTCTGTCTTTTATTAAATCATAAATATTCCAATTAAAGTTAGTGAAGTTGATTGTAGTAGAATCAGAATAGATGTATGTATCTCTATCAACGAATGATAAGTCAAAATCAAATCGGTAACGGCTTGATGAAATAAATGTTTTA
>FUFK010041084.1_pt1 | contig 46372 bp, 61 predicted proteins | sample 1021851 | NCBI WGS metagenome assembly FUFK01 (sample SAMEA51879418, study PRJEB19060) | metagenome
AAATAGACTAATTATACTTGCAGTATCACCAGCACCAAACTCCATTCCACCAGCACCACCATTTGAAATAACAAAATCTCTTTGAGGTGAGGATGTATCAATCCCAACCTTTCCAGAAAAGTTAGATGTTTGAGCATTATCTATAGTTAAAGCAGTTGTATTATTGGTTTTAAAATTCATTGAGGCATTATTTTTATTATTAATAGTTAATATGCCATCTCCAGTACTTAAATAACCAATTAGACCAAGTTGATTAGAATCTGCTCTATCATAAAATTCAATATGTGGTGTTGCACTTGCTAAAGAATCTGAGTTACCATCTGATATTCTTATTACTGGGTCATTGTCAAGAATGTGTAATGCTTTTTGAGGTGCGTTTGTGCCTATACCGACCCTATTTTCAGATGCATCTACAAATAAAGTATTAGAATCAAAATTAACATCATCAGCAACAGTCAATGTTGATGACATGTCTACTGCACCGTTTATATCAATAGTAGTTGCATTTAATTCTATTTCTGTGTCAGACACTAAGTCTAAAACTCCATCTGCTGATTGATGTATATATGAAGCGTTGTCACCAAATTCTAAACGATTGGTACTAGTAATCATTAATGCATCAGCTGCCGCTGAAAGTGGGAAAGGGTTTCCGTCTCCATCTTCTATTATTTTTTGAGTTGTAGCGTGTAGTGTTTCACCTCCAGCTGTAGTACCAGTAATCTTTAACAAAGATTTATAGGTATTAGCTATTGTTTGTCCTGTTAATGTTCCTGTTGCCATAATTTATTCCTTATAAAATTTAACCTGTATGTTCATTCCACTTAACATTATCTTCTTCCCAGTTAAGTTTTGATACATTCCAGATAACGTCATATATTGACCTTAAAAAATTTAATCCAGTTCTTTTCCAAACTAAAGGCATATTAAGCTTTCAAAGCTACGATGTCAGTAGCGGTTGTTGATGTTTGATTTACAGCAGTAGCTCTTATTGGTAACAACTGTCCACTTGCAACATTTTTAAAAACTATATTACTCCCACTTGTTGCACAATCTAAACTTATATCACCACCTACACCTATAAAAAATGCTTCATAAGTAGCTCCAAGAGAGTGGTCGCCACTAGAAATGTCTACAGCTAGAGCTGTTCCATATAACATTTTAGATAGATTAGCGTCAGTAGCTAAACCAGCTCCGTCAGCAACAATATCAACTTGCATCTGACCACCACTTACAGCTCCTTCAATAGTTTCTACGGCTTCTTCTATTTCTTGAGTATCAGTTTTAATTGTATCCAATACAGAATCTATTTCAGTATTTTTTATAAGTATATTATCTAATACAGCATCAAATAAATCTATTTTTGAATTAGTTGATGTTATTAATGTTTCTATTGCATCTGCGTCAATTCTTATTGCATTTGTATCTGCATCAATACCAGTTAATAACGTTTCTAATGCGTCTGCTGTGGCTTCTAGTGTGTCTAGTTTAGTGTTTGTAGAACCTATTAAGGTTTCTATTCCATCTACATGACCTATAATAGTCGATTGGTTAGATGCGGTAGCAGCTCCACTAGGAAGAGCACTTGTAAGAACATCTAATTGTAAATGTCCATCACTATCTACTAATGGAACATAACTAGTACCACTACCATCTTTAGTAGTGTTACTAAATACTAACATACTATCTTCAGCTTTGTCAGTATGTACTTCTATTGTTATATCAGAGCCTTCCGTTTTAAGTGTGACATTATCTATGTCAACTTTTAACGCATCTCCTCCACTATTGAGTACTTTGTTTAGTACCTCTTTAGTTTGAAATTCTGGAAAAGCCATTATTTACTCCTAATCCCTCCACCACCGTCTCTAAGACAAGTTATCTAAAGTCAGCAGGTCTAATACGTCTAGTCCCACCTACTTTTTCTCTTTTACGATTACCAAATTTTACCAAAGCGTCTTTCCACTTTCTTTCATGTAAAGTAGATAAATTTATACTAGACGATACTATATTAGCATCTCCAGTTTTAGACGCTCTATCCATAAAAAGTCTTGATTTTACATAATCAACAACAAACAAGTGTAATGAGTTATCTATATCTAACACTCCACCATTAGGACTTGTAAGACTAATAAGTGTATCAGGTTCAGCTGAATAATGTATTAACAGTCCTTCTATTACTGATTCGTTAAATCCTTTCAAATCACCTAATTTAGAGTGTTGACTAGTTGAGTCAGAACCTTCTGTTGTTACTAATGCTAAATTATCACCTTCTACAAACCAAACTACATCATTTTCTGGATGTAGATGTGTGCTGTTCTTCAATCCTGTACCTTCTGTAAGTGTTGTAATTGTAAATCCAGTATTAACGTCAGAAGCATTTGTAACTGCTCCTCTTACTGCATTTGTTATATCAACTGTACCACTTGCGTTAGATGCTGAAAAATCAGTTTGATTACCAACTTGTGTAGTTACAACTCCACCAACATCAGACGCTGAACTTACACCACTAATATCACATTCTATACCAGTTGACGACAATCCAGATGGTTCTGAGTCACTACCACCTACGTTAAACCATACATGATACTCATTTTGTAAAAAGTCACTACCCATACCATTGAGTAGAAAATAATCACTAGCACTTATACTAGCTTTTGTACCACATACTACTCTTGTTACTTCTGCTGCTAAAGCCATTATACTGTATCCATTTTTAATGTTTCTCCATCTAATAATCTAGCGCATTTTATATAGTCACCACTAGAGTCTTTTACAGATACTCTATACACTTTGTTAATTTTTTGATTAGAAGAGTCATCGCTAAGAGTATACCATGTCTGGTCTTTTACTATGTCTGTTTTTGCGTACTCTATTTTAGTGTGATATGTACCAGCTTCTACTAATGCATCATTAATAAGATTTAGTACATATGTTTCTCCTGCGTCTGGAAAAACTTGTCTAACCCTAGATAAAACTTGTTTTGCTGTTATTGTATGTACTGCCATAATTATACCAGTTGATTCCATTTGAATGAGAATGCTTCAAAATTCTCGTTAATATTATTCCAATGATTTAATCCGTCTATATCAGGTGTTACTCCTGAACTTTCAATGTATGTTATTGGGTTTGATACTGTAACAGAATCCCATGTAGGTGTAGTTATTCCACTTACAACATCCCAACTAGGAGATGTTATAGTTGATATTTTTTCCCATGTAGGTGTAGTAATTTCATTNACTACAGTCCAACTAGGTGTTGCTACAGTTGTTATCTTTTCCCAAATAGCCATTATATATTAACCACCATCATCTATTATAGCTGCAACTGTACATCTAACAGTACCAGAAGAAGTAACTGCGTGCAAGTTGTCAACATCTACCCCAGTAGCGGATTTAAACTTTAGATTTATAGCTTCATTAGCTCCTATTTCTATAGCATCAGCCACAGAGGCTCCATCACCTCCGTCTAAAGTCAAATATAGCTTCGCAGTTGTTGCAGTAGAACCATCAGTAGTTCCACTATGTTTTACAAATAAATACCTAACGTCATCACTTGTAGCCGCTGTTCCTCCTTCAGTAAAATCTCCACTAATTAAATTTGCGTGTGAAGCGGTAACGTCTTTTGACGTTGTATAAAACCATTTATCATTAGCATCTGCTTTAGCATACTCAAGTTTACCACCTAAAGTAGATTTTATATCATGATGTATAGCGTCTACTGCATCAGCATCTGCGTCAGCGGCGATAGTTACAACTGGTGTCATTGAAACAACTCCTCTTGCTGTATCAGCCATAGATTACCTCCTTTGCTCTTGTTGTGGTGTAGATACACCTCTTAATAATTGTAAACCACGTTGATAATCAACAGATAGTTGTTGATGTTGACTTTGTAACCAATTGTAGTCTGTTGTGTGTTTTTGTAATTTTGTGTTAAAATCTTGTACTGATTTGTTAACTTCAGCACTATATTTTTGTAAATCGTTAGTAAATTTTTGTATTTGAGCAGAATATTCAGATGTATCTTTACCTTGTTGATTATTTGCTTCTTGTATTTTTTCTTGTAACTCATTTTGATACACAGTATTAGCTTCGTTAAATTTATTTAAAGAATTTTGAAGGTTAGAGTTGTATTCTTGTAATAAAGATGAATAATCTTGTTGATATTTTTGAAAATTTTGATTCCACTCTTCATTAATCCATTTTTGTACTGTAGCATTTACTGTAGTTGAGTATTCTTGTAGTTCATTTGAGTATTGTTGAAGTTTACGGGCTTCGTTACTGTCACTTAGTTGAGCGTTTTGTATATCTTTTTGTAAATTTGCTTGATATTCTATGTTACCATCATTAAATCTATTTAACGAATCTCTTGCTTCGTTACTTACCTGTTGTATTTTTACAGAAGCTAACTCTACATCTTCATCTGTTTCAATAAAACTTGTTACTTTACTGTAATCAGGAGCTATATATACAGGAGCATCTCCAGTAAGAGTTACTGATTGTGTTGTTAACGAGGGAGATACAGGTGGAGTTGGTAAAGTTAAGTCACCTACCGTTCCTAATGTCGGTGGATTAAAAACTGGTTGAGTATATGTAGGTACAGAAGCTGATATACTTATTTCACCAGAATCAAACGAAGGACTAACAGGACTTGCAGGTATAGTTGGTAGTGTCATGTCAGCTGGTAACGTAGAAGTTTTGTTACCCATCGCATTTTGTAAAGATTTTATAGATGCGTATAAAACTACTAGATATTCACAATCTAATGGAAAAGAAGATAAAGCGGTAGACATATTAGTATGGTTATAATTAACATCTGGTCTATTTATTTCTAAAAATTTACAATCTCCAGAAGCTGGTAATGCATTTATTTTACCATCGTATATATACCATACTGGGTCTGTAGCAGTTGCTTTTTCCATATGAGCTGATGCAAAGTCAGAACTGTCAGAGGCTCTTCCAGCTAACTCAGCTGGTATTTGTCTACATGGTTCACCTGCTCTTGTAACAGATAATACTTCACTAGATGTTAATATTTGTGAAACACCTTCACTACCAAAAGCTGTACTAGTAAACGTTTCTTCAGTTGCACATAGTATTTTCTTTTCTCTGGGCATAGCATTTATTACTTCGATAGCTCCATCAGATAAAAATTGAGATAATTCTGATTGAGTAGGAGCAGTACCACTACTATCTATAGATATACTAGTTAGTCCTTCTACTTGTGTTTCAAATGACATTTATTATCTTTTCTTCTTACGTTTCTTTGCAGTTTTAGCTGCTCTTTTAAAGTTTGCAGCTGTAGGAGCTCCTTTTGAGCCTGGTTTTCTCATCTTTTCACCAGAACCAGCTTTAATACGTCTCCTTTTAGCGTGTATGTTTGCGTATAAACCTTTAGGTTTCTTTTTAGTTTTTTTTCTAGCCATTATTTTTTCTTCTTCTTCTTTTTATTTTTGTTTCTTTTAGAAATAGCTGCAGCTTTCTTTTTAGCATCTGCCTTACTACTAGCTCCCCAAGCTCTTAATGATAATAACAATCTTGTTGGTTTACCATTTTTATATTCTGGCCCTGGCATACCACCCATACGAGCTAAGAACGACGCTCGTCTAGGATTGTCACCACTTTTAACAGGAGCTTTAAGAGTACCACCTTTATAAGAAGCTCTACCCTTTGCATTCAAACCACCTTTTGGATTTTTACCAGCTTTTCTAGTCCAAGCTGCGGTTTTATACTTTCTTTTGGGTTTTGCTTTAGCCATTACTTACCCCAGTGTTTACGAGCCATTTCTTTAGATTTCTTAGATAATTCTCCGTAATGAAACAAAGGTTTACTATTTTTACCATGAGATGCTCCTGAATGTAATTTACCATTAGGCATCTTGTGAGTTTTTCCTTTAAAAACTTTACCGTCTTTAAAATAATGATTAACACCTTTCATATCTATCTCTTCTTTTTCATTTTAGACTTCATAATTTTTTTTTGTAAAAATTTAGGTAAAGTCTTTTGAGCGGCAGTCAACATACCTTTTCCGTTTTTCTTTTTCATTTTTTTCTTACCAGTATGTTTAGGCATATTACTTACTACCTTTCTTTTTTGACTTTTTCTTCTTTTTCTTTTTGGTTTTCTTGGATTTCTTTCCGTATCCCATTCCGTAAGCCATAATTTACCCTCATATCTTTCTTCATACCTTCTGTTAAGGTACAATTTTTTACAGTACTCAAACCTTTACCAAATCTCATAATGGTTTTACTCCTAAATTTTTCAATCTAGTATCCATTGTATTTTTAGCCATTCGTGATGTACTTTGTTCTAAAGTCATAGAATCTAATTCTATATCAGTTCTTTTAGAAAACTCACCTCTCATAAAAGAGTTGGTTGTGAATTTAGGAGGATGAGCTCTTTTACCACATTCCCTACAATAAAACCAACCACCATCATTAGAAACATTACAATGTTGACAATTCAACCTACGCTCCTCCGACTACCATAGTTAAGATTCTGTCACCACGTAATTGTGTATGAGTAATAGACAGTACCTTGTTATTAGTAGAGTCTAGAGTAACAATATAATCTTTTATATCACGAGCCATCGTTCCAACAGCACCATCTTCTTCAGCTGGATTAGCTGGGTGTATAAAAGTTTTTACTTTAACATTTGAATATACTGCCATAATTACTCCTTAATTTAATTTTGGATTTTTGGGGCTACCTTTTATTGATAGCCCCACAGTATCCATACTGTTAATCCTTATTTATTCGGATTATGATATTGTGATATGGTCGTGGTCGTGAGCAACTGCTTTTGCAAAGTAATTAGTTCCATTGCAAAAAAGTTCTACTGTATCACCTAACTGTGCACCACTAATAAATACAATCTCATCTACAGCTGTGCTATCTGTTGAACTACCTGCACTACCATTACTACCGACAACATACCCTACAATTGTATCTTCAGCGGTATTGTTAGCAATAGTTACTGCATTAGCTGCAACTTCAGTAAGAATAAACTTACAGTTCCAACCTTGGCCAGCAGCTGATGCTAAAGGTAATGTTATTTCATAAGCACTGTCTTGTTCTACTCCAAATACTTTTCCTGAATCTGCTGCAGTTAAAGTTTTCGCAGCACTTATAACTTCGTATTTTGAAGCAAGGTCACTAACACCACTATTCTCATTTAAATAATCATTTAACATTCAGAACCTCCTTATAAGTCACTTAAGTTGTACATCATCTGAGTCTCAGGTAAAGTAATCTCAAGACCACCTTCGGTCAAAATCATATCTTTACGCAAGTCTTCATCATCTGATTGTACGTTAGTGGTAATAAAAGTATCACGATTAATACCGTTACCAACTAATGGTCTATATGAAAGTTTGCTCATATCAGCAAAAGCCATAAAACCACTAGAGATACCTCTAAACAATGGTTCCTTGACTAAGTGAATTGTTCCATGAATAGTTTCGATAGACATAACTTTGTGTCCAAATGCACCTTCGCCTGGTTCAGACATTAGTCTAAATGGTGAATCACCATATCCTAATGAAGCATCCATAAATGCGCCGTTACCAAGTTTGTTAAAGAAGGTAATAACTGGTAAACCAGCTAAACACAATCTATCTCCACTACCACCCCTTGCTGGGTCAAATAGAACTTCAAGGTCAGATAACAACTGGTCATAAGTTAATGCTGAAGAAGCTAGTGTACGTAAGTACGCTTTTCCAGATGTATAACTTAAATCACCAGAAACAGTAGGTGTAGAATTAACTAAAATATGTCCAACCAAACCTTCTGTGTATTGTACAGAACCTTGACGTTGTTTTTGTGAGAACAACATAGCTCTCTCAATATCAACCTTATGTTCACGTAATTTTATAGCCCACACTCTTTCCCACTCATTTGCATATCCACGATAACGAGTAGCGTAAGCTGTATTTGTCATCTCAGCTGCAGTTTTAAAGATTTGTGTGTAACCATAGTTATCTTCTATTTGATTAGAAAATACGTCTGGTGACGCAGTTCCTTCAGCAAAAGCAGTTCCGATTACTTGACAACGTGAATTGTCTTTCAATTTATTATAATCAGTACCAGCTCCTGAATTAGAAACACTAATTACTTTACCAGTAAATGTAGTAGTTGCTCCATTATCAACAGGTGCACTTTCTATTCTCATAATTACTTGAGCAACTGATTTGTCTGCAGCGTCACTTGCGCCTGCACTTCCATCAGCAGTCTCAACTGCAAATACCATTCCCTTAATCAAATAATCAATAGATGTGCTTCCATCATCTACTGTTACTGTGTATGTTGTACCAGCTGAAACAGCAGAACCACCATTTACAGCTCCGCTTAATAGAAAGTTACGACTTGTCCAATCAATTTTTGAACGGTCTTCTAAATAACGGAATACTGAATCATCTGTTGGTACTTTACTTACTTTGCTTAAATAAACAAAGAAAGGTGACTCTTCAGGGGCTAAGTCTGCTACTCTATCACCAAAGTTATAGATTCTTCTTACGTCAGGAGTACCGCCTTGGGCGCTATCATGAGCGTTTGAAGAAGCTTGAACCATGTCAGTAGCTTTTACGATGCCTGAATTTATAGCCATTGTAAACTCCTTATTGTTAAATTACAAGTTTACGGTAATTTTCCATGTACGGCTGCTCCCATAATACCTTCCCAAGCTGAATCTGATTCACTCTTAGGTCTAGTTCTAGGGTCAGCCCCCTGTATTGCGCCTGGCGTTACAGGATTTTTTCTGGACTGTTTTACCGCTTCCAATGAGTTATAAACGCCTTGTTGCCTTTTTTTACCATTCACATCCATCCAAAGTTTTACTAGATTGTCTAATCCAACATTTTCTCTTGGTTGGGTAACGAATTGTAAGAAGTCTTTTACATCTTCATCAGGCATTTTATGTACGTTTTTTAACTCGTTTATAGTGTTATTTAAGGCAATATTCTCATTCATTTTACTCATATGTCCTTCAATAGCACTTTGCACCGACTGTTGTTCTTGAGCTACTCTCATTTTATAAGACGGTGATTCTGGCTTGTAATAGGCGTCCCAAGGATTAAATTCTTCCTCGGATACCTGAGGCACTTGTTCTTTTTGTTGATTAACAGCTGTATTGTTGTTTTGCATCTGAACCGCTGTTTCCAAAGCTCCTTCGAGTTTTGATAAACTAGATTGTGATTTGTCATACAATGACTGCCATTTTTTACTTTCGTTTTCCCAATCTACGTGTGTTGTTGTTGATTCAGTTGACTGTTCAGGAATATCATTGTACTCCTGACCTTGTACGCTATTATCATCAGCAAAAGGATTGTTCTCCTCAGTCCCAACTACTGCATCTACTACAGATGCGTCGTTGGAATTTGCTTCAGCTTCAGTTGTGTAATCTTCCATTACTATTTTCCTTTCTACAATGTTTCGTTGTTTTCAGGAGCAGGACTAATCTCTTCTTCTGGTGTATCTACACCAACTGTTGGATTTTGCAACCCATTCATAAGAGGTTTTAATCTCTCCAACTCGAACTTCACTGTATCGGCAAACTTATTTGTTTGCACTTTTTTATTAGCTTTTGCGTCCGCCCTTACTTCATTCAAGTCACGTTTGAATTTCTCAACTGCGACTCGTTTCTTGTCTTGGACAGACTCCCTTTGTGCCGTTTGCAAGTCACCTTGCAATTTTTTGATTTCTTGTTGCATCTGTTGATTCATTTGTTGCAACTGAGCAATCTCACTCATTCTCGTCATGACACCCTCTTTGTCAAATATTTCTGGATTCTTTTTTAATACTTCTGTTCTATCAACAAGTCCAGCTTGATATGCTTCTAGGTATACACCATACTCTGCATATTTACTTTGCGGTAATGTAGAACCAGCTTCTATACGAATATCATGTTGTCCGATATTGTTTCTATCTTTAACAATATCAATAATTGTAGAATTATAATCATCGTATAAAGAATTTACAGACACTTCATTTATGTTATTATTTGGTTGTACCAACCTAAACATTTTTTGGAATGTGTAATGTCCTTTACTAAAAGAATACATAACTCTACCTAAAATATTTACACTGAACTCAATGTCACGTAATTTAGATTTTGGTCTTTCCGAACCAAGTAACATCATACGTTCAGTTCCCCTAACTGTGTCAGGAGCTTTATCTGCAAAACCATGCATCATTTCTGGTAACCCAAATATAAAATCTATATAAAACTCAGCTTTGTCTATTAATCTATAAAATTCTGCTGCTAATGGTGTAGGTGATGGATAGTGTGGTTCTCCCTGTGATGTATCTATTTCTATAACCGCATTAGGATTAGCCCAGTCTCTTTCTAGTTGACTTAGACCGTTAACAGCACTGCCTAAAGGTACTAATAGTTTTAATCCAGCAGACGCTTGAGCGTGTGACAACGAAAGTGAGAACAACTTATTTAAAAGACGTTGCATTGGTCGAGTTCGAGAAACATCCGATTTCGGATAGGGTGTACCTGACCATACATTAGGTAGAGGAACAATAGGATATACATCAGTATTGAGGACTGTTTCATACAAGAGAACCTCACCTACGGTGGCAACGACACCGATTCTTGTTTGCATCACTTCTTCAAACATCATAAGACCACGCTCAAAAACGCCTGGATTTTCTTTTAAGAAATTAGAAAATTCCTCTTCACTCATAACCATCTCTTCACCACTACGAGAATCTACTACTCTATAAAAAGGAACTTTAGTTTTATAAAATCTTTCTAATATTTGATATTTATCTTGATTGTAATAATCAAAGTCTTTTGTTTCTGCTGGAGTTTTTACATCCATACTGTTTTTGTTTTGACCGTATGGATAATCTTCTTCTTGGTATGTAGATATGTCTTGTATCATACCTGGCATTAACTCTCCAGTCTCTTCGTCAATAGAAGGCCCAAGAAAAGGATATAGATTTACAATTTGGTCACCAGTTAATATCGTAGATAAAATAATAGCATCAGCATCTTGAAAGAATCTATCGCGTGAAGATGGAGGTACATAAACCCTAAACGGGTTAACAGACGTAAATTTAACCTCACCTTTTCCAAAGTCAGCTTCGTTGTCGATATACACATATAAATACCCTAACCCTGTTATAGCGTAATCATGTATTGCATCTTTCATCTGTACATCACCGTCAGACAATTGCCATATGTATCCTAGTATAGTTCTCCAAGCAGATGCAATTTTAACATCAGAGTCTTCTCTAGGTATAGCTGTAAATACTGGAGGTTTAGATGTGAGTACGCTTTTTAATTTTTCGACAGCTGGAGATATTCTGTCCATAGGAACGTCAGCCTGATTACGAGATTGCATCTCTTCAGACTCAGCGTTTGTAAAATGATTACCATGATAGAAGTCAATATCATTACGAGCTTCTATTTCCCAATCTTTCCTAGCGTCTCTCCACCTACGATGTAACTCTTGATTTTCTAAAGAAAGAGGGTGTTGTTCTAATGCCATAATGTATGTGACTCTGGGTTTACCTATAAGTTAAACAACTTTTTATATAATACAAACAAAAAACGCTAAAATCGACTAAAAGTTCCTTAGTTCCTTGCACCAGTCATCCAATTGTAGTAAGTTTTTAACTTTCCACCTCTTTTTTTACCAGAATTCATTTCACTAACAGATATACTAGAACTTAGTGGTGATTTAGCGTAATAATCAGAATAATACAAAGCATCCATCAAGTCATCGTTCTTTGGAACAGGATGTTCAAACATTTCATCTACTAACTCTGTCATTTCTCTACGTATGTATAATTTTTTACTATTTACTATCGGGCCTAAAGAAGTTTCTAGTCTGTCAGCTTTTTTAATGCCTGGCGGTGGTTTGACCCCTTTAAATATGCCAGGTATAAGTTTTCTATCAGAAGATGCCATCCTCGTAACCATATCACGTACCATCTCCTGAGCTGCAACTGTTTCTATAGTAACTCTTCTAACTGGACTATATTTTTTTGACATCTTGATAATTTCTTGTGGTAAATCAAATGTAGGTATACGTTCTCTGTAATACTCTAGTACATATCTGTTTTTATTAGAGTCAACACCTATAACCATAATAACTTGGAAATCTGATTGTTGTGTAGCGGTAGCTGCAATATCTACACCCATGTAAACGTTTATAGGTATAGCTTCGTTACGTATGACTAAATATGTGTAGTTATCCATAGATTTGAATACACCATCATGATATTGTATTCTATCTGTTTTAAACGCAGCAGATGACAAGTCACGAGCATCGTTCATATACTCTTGAGCAAACTTGTTAACTAGACCTGCTTCTATAAATTCTCTTTTTTTAGATTCTAATTTAGATATAGGGAATTGTTCAGGCCATATAGACTTACCATCTTCTAGAGCTCTATAGAACGTTACATTCCATGGATACTGTCTACCTTCTTTTTCTGCATTCTTACTACCATCTACTACCATTTGTAAAAAACTATCGTAGTGTACAATAGTACCACACAACCATATCCAACCCTCTTTGCCTGGCGATTCTTCTAACGCTGGGAATACTGTAGACACAATCCACTTTTTAATCTCATCTCTTCTTTCTGGTGTCTTAGTATTTAGTTCTGATTCAAAGTCATCAAGTATGATACCAGTATAACGAACATCTATCTCTGTTCTACCTCTAAGTCTTTGTGATGTACCCTTTGCAATAAGTCTATCACCTTTTGTAGTAACAATATCTTTCTCTGTCCATCTGTTACCTACACTATCACCAGATAGATTACCGAAGTAATATCTTATAGACTCATTGTACTCTAGATGACTCTTAACATATTTTAGGTGGTCAATAGCCTGACCTTGTTCTTCTGCTACCCAAGCTATAAATTGTCTTTGTCCTTTCGGTGCAAAACATATCTTATGTAAGATTGCAGCTTTTGATAGAATCGATTTACCGAACCCTCGTGGTAAAATATTGCATATCCTAGCTCCTGGCTTAGTGTCGATAAGTTTTTTACTAACTTCTGCGTGAAATACAGGAGAGGAGCTTTTATTGAGGAAATCAGAAGGGAGAAAAGCCCTTCCAAAATAAAGTAAGTCATTATAACTACGCGCAAGAACTTCATCTTTTTCTTTCAAGTTTGATATTATATTTATTTCTTTATTAGTCATCTACTTGTTTTTCAGCATGAGCCAACATCTTGACATCATTAGAACCAATCTTGTCTAATTGTTCTTTGGTAAATCCTTGGAAAACAGTTAACGACTCAGTTTTCTTTTCATTAGGAAACATACCAGCAATTTTCATCATTAGTTCTATTGCTCTAAGTTTATCAGAATCCTTACCATCATAGTTATCTATAATACCTTTTGTCATTTCTAGTAGGTATTGTTTAGATGCACCTATCTCACTTAGGATAACTTCTATTTCTTCTTCTACCAATTTCTGTATCCTTTCTGTTTTTAACAGTCCACGTGACGTTTCTTTAGCATATTCTTTGTTTTTTGTACTAAAAACACGTAAATAAGCGTCTGTAGGACTCATTCCTTTAGCTACGTATTTCGCAAATAAAAACTCTTTATTGGTCGGTTTTTCACGTTTATGACGTAGTTCTTTAGCAAATTTCTTGTTTGAAAAGGAGTAAATGTTTTTAGGTGGTACTCCACTCATACAAACACTAGGTTTTACAGTGTAAGTCCCTAGTATTGTTCTAACATAATCTATATCCTTACCACCGTTAGATTTCATTTGACTTTTTTTTAATATCCTGCAAACTTTATCATCATCAGTCACAACCCAATCACCCTCATCTGCAAGTCTCCAGTCATCATTTACTACCGTATCTGGGTATACACTATGAAATTCTTGTACGTTATCGTATAGAACTTCTTTCTTGCGGGAAATTTGTTTGACCAACATCTACACTGCACCCAACCGATTGATTTCCAGTCCCATGCCGCCCCTCCGAGTGTAGACGTGTAAGGAAACAATAGACATAATAACTCCTATCTGTTTCCATCTATCGCCTGCCCCCAGACGAAAGTCTTTCCCTTGTGGATGTCAACCACATCCAATCTAAATTCTCCTGTAGGAAACCAGTCAATTATACCAAAACAATGTGACCAGTTGTGTAGTCTACCACGTAACCACTTGTTCTGTTCTTTTGACATGTCCTTTAAACAACCCATACTCCAAGCTGCGATAGTACCGTCTAGTTTAGTTTGTGTATTTCGTTGTATGTCATGGGTATGACCGTACACTATGTTAGAACCATACGAGTCTAAATGTTTTTTAGAATGGTTTACAGTTGCGTAGGCACCATGTATAAAGATTAGTTTACCTATCTTCAACGGATAGTTGTATGGTAGATACTTGTAACCACGTTCATCCCACTTACATGCTTTTCTAAATGTGTAGTCTTTCATGTAGGGATACTTCTGGACAAATGCATCTAACCATTCGTCATGATTACCAGCACAGATATATCGTTCTTTACACTTGACCTTGTCTAACACTTTGTCAAACATATCTAAACCTTCGTTGACCAACCTAATCTCTTCGTCAATGATAGGTAGTTGATACTCTAGTGGTGGTTGTTTTATTTTTTGGTATTTCCAAGACGAGACAGATTCCCACTCTCCTACATCTCCTAGATTGATAAAGATGTTAGGTTTTACAATCTCAATAGCTTTTAACACAACATTCACAGCACTTTGGTCGTGAATAGGAAAGTGTTGGTCAGGTATTACTATCGCTCTTCTATGTTTGCGTTTTCTCATCTCTTTTAATTTCCACACCATCTTTTAGAACTTTAATGTTTAATTTTTCTCTAGCCATCTCTGTTGACTCTCTGTCACACAACATACCTATAGCTAGTTTACCATTTTGTTTCTTAAATTGTTCCCCAGCTTTTCCTATTGGTTCTATAAGAACCATATGACGTAGACTACAGTCACAACACCATAAGTGGAAAAACGTCTCACCGTCTACAACAAAAGCTTCGTCATCAAATGTTCTAAGTTCCATATTTTCTAATTTACAGTACAGAATATCCCATTACAATAACTTTCGTAAAAATCTGCCTATATATAATATATATATAAATAAATAACTAAACTATAAACTTAAATAATATAAGCTTAAGCTTAAGCTTCAGAAATTTTTTTGCAATATTTTTGTGAAGGTTGCTAGTGTTGATACAGTAAAAAGAAGGTGAGTCCGTATAAAAAGTTGAAAATAATTTTATTATGTATGTGGGTCTTTTATACCCGCCCCATACCCCGACCCTAGTTTACGACAGATTTAGGATTTGGTTGAAAACCATATATCTCGATAAATTTTTTTTATGTCGTATAATATATATTATGAATAGTAAATAATAGGGTCTCCCCTGAATTTTTTTAGGTATTAAAAATACAGTGAGGTACTAAAATTTTTCAAATTATCTAGGATTATAACAATATTACATGTATTATTGTACATGTTAATTAATAATATAGGAAGGAATACAGACAATGGGTGAAACAGCACAAAATAGTGTTTCAATCAGTACTCCGACCACTACACCAAAGAATACTAAACTTAGTAAGAAGAATGTTGACAACGTTCTGAACAACTTAAACGGATTCTCAAAGGATGAACAAGAACAGATTAAGAAAATGTTTGGGAAGTTACAAAGTAAAGGTTTAGTGACTAATGGTCAAGGTGGTGGTACAAGTTATGATACACCAGAGATTGTTGAGTTTAGAAATAAATTTAACAAAGAAGTTGAAAAGGTAAGTAATGGTACAGTCGTGACAAGTACTGGTATTAAGAAACACTACATCTTAGATAACAAAGGAAAAAAGCGATTTCCAATGTTATACCTTAGAACTGAAACTAAGTAGTAAAACCAACAATCAAGGGTTATATATGAAAGTATGTAACCCTTTTTTGTACCTAAAATAAGAGTAACTTACATGAAACAATGTATTATAGAAAATATTACTGATACTAAAGTTAAAATGACTATCTACACAGAAAACACTAGTAAAAGTAAAACAACAGAATTTATAAGTAAAAGAAGTACTTCCGAGTACTTTAAGAGATTACGCAGAGACTTACACATGTGTAAAGATAACGTAAAAATAATTGACCATATCAACAAAATTACAACTACACATGAACCTAAAGTAGAGCCTGTAGAAAATATAACTGACATAAACCCCACCGAGCAAAAGAAAAAGAAAACAAAGTATTTTCCTAATGTACTCGTAACTATAGAAAAAACAAATAACGAAATAAACAGACAACGTATACAAGATATTATGCTCGACCTATCAATGGGTAATGTAGAACGTGCAAAAGCACAGATAAAGAAATATTATGGAATTTAAGGTAGTATGTCGCCCACATCAAAACCAAGCTGTCTCTCTCCTTCCACAGCGCAGATGTACTACCTTGAACTTAACAAGGAAGGAAACACACAATGACAAGTAACACAAAACAATCCAAAGAGTATTGGAAAGAAAATGTAGTTATGCTTGAGTCTGTTGGTTCTGCTCTTGACACTAAGACGCAACTTATACATCCATTGTTTAAGAATGGTGTTGTAGAGTTTGACGTTGATGTAAAAGTAGAAAAAGTAACAGAAGAGTTTACAGGCAAACTTAATGAACAAGATGCTCTTACGTTCAGAAAACATGCAATCATGAATCCATGTGACTTATGTGTAGGTTACATAGACCTATTACGTAACGCAGAAGATGAAGTGATATGGAACGCTGGACACAATGCAGCACCACTAAGTGAAGGTAGATGTTGTACATCATGCAACGACTTACATGTTGTGCCTGCGCGTCTTGCTAGTTTTACCAATACTACACCAAAGTACATTGCAGATTGTTTAAGACAAGAGGCTGACATGGTAGAGAAGTTCGCAAAAGAAGTAGATGTACATAGTATGGAACGTATGCTTATCAGATTACGCAAGTATACTGACATGGTAAAAAAGATGAAGAATGACATTGAAATGGAAGAATATGCTCAAGACATTGAAAGTCAAGCAGTTGCTCAAGGTAGGGTATCACTATCAAAAAATACTCATAAACAATAATGCAGACGTTCTTACCATATCCTGACTTCAATCGTAGTGCTCGTGTACTTGATGACAAACGACTAGGTAAGCAACGTGTAGAAGCAATGCAAATATACAAGTCTTGTGTCCTTGATGACTATGGGTGGAAACAACATCCAGCAGTCAAAATGTGGAAGGGATACGAGACTGCATTGCTAATGTACATGGATACTATGATACATGAATGGGAGCAACGAGGATTCAAAAATACTATGGGATATGCACGTGTGCAGACAACTATTGCTCCCCCATGGTTAGGTGATGAGATGTTACATTCATCGCATCGTTCTAACCTTTTACGTAAAGATAAAGATTTCTACTCAAGATGGAATTGGACAGAGAAAGATAACATGCCGTACTTTTGGTGCGGTTATGCGCAACAAGATACACAAATACTGGAGGATATAAATGCAGTTCAATGATGATGATTTACATAAAATGTGTAAAGATAAGAATGTTGAAGAGATTGCTAGTTTGATACACGAAGCAAAACTTAATCATGCTCCTCGTATCGTGATACAACAATTGCAACAACATTATGATAAACTTATTAAACAAAAAAAAAGAAATGAAATAACCTTGAAGCCTGTAGTTGTTATGTCTGCATGGCGTAACTATTGCAGAGAGTCATGGTTATACAGATTTCTTGAAAGGATAGGTTTAAGATGAGTAAAAAACTTACACCCGAACAACATGCTCTTGCGTTGTTTCCAGATATATTTATTGGGAAAGAAAAAGAGGAAGTTGCTAATCCATACACAGGCTCAAAGACAGTACTTACACCAGATGCCGCTGCTGTATATGATTTAGTAAAGGGTGCAGAGATGCTCCAATTGTATGGTATAGTCCGTGCTGGTTTAGATTGGTTCAAAGAACACTATGCAGAAGAGTATATGATACTATTGGATTAACAATAAACAACAAAGGTAACGATAAATGCAAAAAATCACCGTTAAGAACATACACAAGTCGCTTAACGAAAACGGTTATATTTGTAATCTACCCTTCGCAGCTAGTGTAACTAGTGCCATGCACAGTAAACCTGTAAGTGGTGCATTTTTATACGGCCCTGCGGGTACTGGTAAGAGTTATCTACCTATTGTACTAAGCAAAACACTCGGAGTAGAAATGTTTTTCTATCAATGTGCGCCAGGTACAAGAGAAGATGACCTAGTACTCAAAATGCTTCCTAGCGAAGATACTAAAAGTGGAGTAGAGATAAAAAAGTCAACTGTTTTTAAAGCTGCTGAAGCGTCACACAAACGTAAAGTGATGCTAGTGCTTGACGAGTGGGATAAGACTAGACCGACTGCTGATGGATTCTTTCTAGACTTTTTACAATATGGTAGGTTATCTATTCCTGGCAATACTGTCGAAGCTAATCTAGAGAATATGTTTATATTCTTTACAGCTAACGATGAACGTGAATTTCACGAAGCATTGCTACGTAGATTTCCTAAAATAGATGTAGACCCACTTGCACCAAGTCTTGTTATGTCTGCGTTGAGAATAACACATGATGGTCATCCGCATTTAGGTAACGCTATAAAGTTGTATGAGAAAGCAGTTGTTAGTGGTATGTCAAAGCCCGCTACAATACAAGAACTCAGACAACTCTTAGATGCTATATCTTTGCTTGGTAATGGTGCAGATTGGAATGATATGGTGTACCAATTTGTAACTAAAACGCCTGAGAATCACAAACTGTTAAAAGATGCAGAGAAGTTAGAGTACAAAAAGGAAGATAAAGATAAGTTGCGTCTACAAGCTGACAGTTTTACAGGCGAGGTAAAAGAAGAAGAAGAAGAAGAGATAAACACAATAATGCCTACCAAGATAGCGTACCTTACACAATCAGAGCTTATAGATACTAACAAAGATGAGATTGCTGACGATAGTATTTATGGAGTATATGATTACAATGAAGATAACTATTCTATGTTAGCTCATAAAGACATGCAACGAGGCATAGTCAATGATGATGCTGGTATTGTTGGTGGTTTCGAAGCTATAGGTGACAAACTTGTAGCTAGTAAACCATTCCAACTTACAGATATTAGCTTTAATCAATTTCAAATAAGTGAGAAAACTGGTAATCAAAAGATATGTAATGGAGAGATTGCTCTTGTAGATAAAGATTGTAAGTTTCACGACCTACAAAGCTTACTTCAATGGAAATCTTATATCATCAGAAAATACTCACGTAATGAGATTGTTGCTAGGCATCATCATGGGTACAATACTGATGATGATGGGTATAATGAGATGCTTATAGATTTAAAATGGACGCGTGAAAATGGTTTAATTATGATTTTCACATATAAACATTTTTATGCTGTAACACAGTATTTAAGCGGTTATAGTTCACGTAAATTTGTAGAAGTTAGTATTATTGATGAAGACCCAACAGCATTGGTACTATTATCCGCAAACAAAGATGTATATCAGTGCGGTATACTTAATTTGCGTAAGTTAGTCAACCATAATCACATTCAATTTTCATTTACGCTAAGAGACAAAGATGATAGTTATTTGGATGGTAAGTATGGTTTTGCTGACATACANAAACATGCAAGTACAATCATAAACAATGGTAATGCTGATGTTACGTTTATAGGCAAGAATTTTGATATTCGTGTCAAGAAAAACGTTACAGCGTCAAACAATCATCATTTATGTTATATTAACATATATGGTACTATACATCATGAAGTCGCAGCTAACATGACAAAAATGACATACAATGCATTTGTTAGAAATGTGAGTAATGATAAAATGTATGGTTTGCCTGTCTACAAAGCAGTTAAATGTGACGGTAAAAAACTATCTACGCATTTAAAATCTAAAGGATGGACTTTTGCTGGTACTCGTAAAGGTTTGATGCAAAAGAACTATGATAAATTAGGTATATGTAGATGCTTTGTATTTGATGATTTTGCTGTGTTTGGTTTTACAATGATTAGTGAGCCTGAAATGGACAAAGAGTATGTTGATTACTACAAGTCTTTCGGCAATATGTGGAGAACAGTACACTCACTAGGAAAGTCAGCGCAAAATGTCTAAGATAGTACGTAATTGGAGAAATTGGAAAGAACCACAAGCTCCGAGTGGTCATAAAGAGCCCCGCCATCCAAATATTATGGGTGGTGGGGTTAAAGCTGACTCAGACTTTACAACATTAAAAGATAAGATACAAGCACATTCGACTAATAATGTTACAAGAGTAGCTAAAAAATCATTCAAACAAACTAAATTAGCAAAACCTAGTTTTAATATGACTAGCACAATGAAAAATCAACTAAAAGACATGACTAAAATGACTCAAGACAAGAAAATTGCTCAATTTGAAGACCATGTCAAATGGTCAGAGAGTGTGCAACGCGACTTAACTCATAAAACTAATCAGAACAGAGTCGTTAGTATGTTAAATACTGTAGAAATTACTAAAAATAAGAGACTCGCATCAAGTTTAGCTATTATGATAAGTAAATTAGCTGAAGATATGATAGGTGAGCCTGTTATTGGTGATGATGAGTGGGATTTTGACGAGTTACTAAACAGAAGTTTTACAAAACGCAACATCAATCATTGCAAACAGTCACGTGAAATGGATAAGATTGTAATAAGTCTTGATACATCACCTAGTTGCAGACACTTGTCAAAGTTCTACACGACCATTGCTCATCTAAGTTGTAAGTTAGGATTGGTAGACATATACGCTAGTCCTAACGGTTATGTAACCCACATGTTTAATAGCAGAACAATGAAATATGAACCTATCTTTGACATAGAAAAAGACCAAGACTACATAAAAGCAGGTCTGCAAACACTAGATAAGTTTTTTCATAACAGAGCTATTATACATTTCTCAGATTGCGATGGTTATGAATACATAATAGATTCATCAGCAAACAATACTATGCATTGGTTTTCATGTGATTATGTTGACTCTAAGTGGTATGCACGTCGCAGACCACATTGGCATGGTACATTGTATTCAGTTGATGACGAAGAAAGCTTTTTAACAACAATAAGAAAAATGAGGTAATAATGAATGCAGATAAAAAACAAATAGAAAGCACACAAGCAGTTCAAGTTAACATAATGATAAAGAGCGGTAACTACGAAAAACATAAATTGAATGGTGAGACCGCATCTCATGTAGCAGCAGATTTACATGAGTTTATGAGCGTTTCCAATTATCGGATTGTTAAGTTTTACGTATTTGTAAAAAGTTATTTACAAGAGCGTAAAGGTATTGAAAGATATTTGAACGGTGATACTTTGATTGAGAAGGTAATAAATGCTTGTATGACAAATGTAGCTACAGATATGGCTCACAACACTTTCAGTAAGTTATTGAATAAACATAGTGTAAAGTTCAAGGTTAGTAAAAGATACAATAAAATGATGAAAGAACTTGCATTTGCAAAATCAACAGAATTAACACAGAAAGCGTTTGATGATTTTTGTCACAGTAAGTATGGTGTAGTTGGAGAAGTTGCCAGCGAAGACCATCCACAAGTAGATATGCACATGAAAGGTCAAAGTTAATGGGGTTCGATATTTATGGTATGCAACCTAGTGGTGAGCAAAAACCAGATGTAAATTGGTATGATGAACCTACTGTAAAAGCGTATTTTGCATGGCAAAACAATACTAAAGGTGCTTATTTTCGCTCAAATGTATGGGGATGGCCTGGTATATGGTCGTATATAACTACGCAATGTGGTGACATACTGACAGTAAAAGATGCTGAAGGTGGTTGTCATAACGGTGGTCACATCATTACAAAGAAAAAAGCGTTAGCTATACATAAAAAACTGTCTGAATTAGATAAACAAGGCTTAATAGATGCCTTTGAAAAAGAAGAGAAGGACAGAGTAGATGCTATGCCTGATATTGATTGTAGTATATGTGAAGGTACTGGCACACGTCATGAGTGGGTAGGATGGGAAAGTGAAGAAGAGTGGTTAAAACACAATGATTCGCTTGAAAGTAACAATCGCATGGCTTCGGGATTTGAATGGGCTAACAAATGTAAAGGGTGTAATGGGTGTGAAGGTACAGGCAAAAGAAGACCTACTAGAGCGTCTTACTTTTTCAGTGCAGATTTGATGCGTGAGTTTATAGATTTCTGTAAATACTCAGGAGGTTTTCAAATATGCTAGAATATGTAAAACACTTACTAGGTTTATGCGGTGAACCACATGGATTGATATTTACGCTCAAAACTTTGTTTACTGTTGGTGGAATATCCGTAATAGCTCATTACATTAAAACAAAAAAGAGGCATTAGAATGAATGTGTTAAAGAAACTACATAACAAATATGATGAAATATCGCTTTTAATGCAATCACTAGAGGATAAAATTAAGCACTGCATTAAGGATGATAACATTACACAGGTTGAACTTGATAAATACGAGAATGAACTAATTGACTTAGAAGATGAGCAGTATAAAATAAAAAGTAAAATTCAATACTGCAAAGCTAAAAGAAAACAATTAAAGTTCAATGAAAAAGCTAAAAGAAAACAATTAAAGTTCAATTAAACTACTAAAATATAGGCTTAAGCTTTAGTTTAAGCTTAAGCTTATATTTGTTATAGCTAAGTATAATTATTTATTATAATACGCGTCAAGCGTAATTTTTAATACAAAAAAACATAAAAAAAGTATTGATTGTATTGCAATTAGAGTGTAATATAATCTTAACTATTGAGGACAAAATGAGTAATATGAGAACATTCAGATGTGACAATAACTTGTGGCGTAGATTCAAGTTGATATGCACTGTAAACAACATATCAATGCAATCTAAACTACAGAACTTAGTCAATAATTTTGTAGAACAAGAATATCCCAAAGTATCATCGGAGATTAAAAGTGACGACAAAAGCAATAAAGATTTACGATGACTACATTGAGCATTTAAACCAACAAAAATCGCAACGTTATGTTGGTAAAGAAGAATGGTTTCATTCTTCATCAGCTGGTTTATGTGCTCGTAAACATTATTATTCTGCTGTAGAAAAACATCCACAGAGTGATAAAGACGCAGATACTATGCGTTTATTCAGACTTGGTGATGTTATTCATACAGATATACAAGATGCTGTAGAATGGTATGCTAAAAAAACTGGTGCTAGAATATTTATAGAAAAAGAATTGTACATAAAAGAATTGAATGTGCGTGGTTTTATAGATTTAGTTCTAGTCGATGATGGAGAGTTAATAGATATAAAGTCTTGCAATGATTTTAAATGGAAAACAATCTTTGGTAAAAAATATTATGACCCTAAGTCTGTAAACAACTACATGTTGCAAACAGCAACCTATGCGTATTGGTACAATGGTTATGCTCATAGTAATGATTTACCTACAGTAGATAAGATGAAATTGTTGTTCTACAATAAAAACACATCTAAGATGCAAGAACTAGAAGTTCCTAATCACAAGATAGAGGAAGCTTTTATGTATTGGAATAGAGTCTTAGATACAACTAAAGCAGGATTACCTGACATAGAGTTAGGTTTTGCACCTGCTATGAAATGGGAGTGTAATGTTAAGTATTGCTCGTATTATGATGTTTGTGGAGGTGGTATAAATGGCAAAGGGTAAGTTCAAGTTTCCTCACCAAGCATTTCCTAACGGTTGGCCGTACAGTTCGAGCCCACCAAACAATAGACTATGGAGACAGCACAGAGATGAGTTGTTTGAAAAACATGGTAACGGATGGTGGTATACAGCTGGTGTGCCACAGTACGACTTTAAAGAAAGATACAGAAAACGTAAACAAGAAAAATTAGATAAAGCTCAGTAGTGGGGGGTTTGTTACCTTTTTCCCTCCTTTATGTAGTTATTCCTCTGGGCTTTATCATTTTTTTAATGAAAGGATATATTATGAAAATGAAAGAAGCTATTTTAGAACAAGCTGAAATAGAAGCAGTAGACCACTATCAAAAAGAATTTGGTGAGTTAAATAGATATGAGCAAGAAGAGTGTATTAGAATTGCTGAAAACAAACTGTTAGGAATATAAATATGAGCGAAAAAAAGAATGACCATATGAATTTATGGAATAAAGTAGAAACTACTGACCCAGAGTTTACAACTACAGTAAATCAAAGAGGTGGCTTTACAGCTATAGGAGCTCAATATCAGATTAAAAACGCTACAGAGGTATTTGGGCCTTTTGGTGCTATGTGGGGAGTAAAGGATGAGAACTATGAATTGATACTAAGCAATCAAATGGTGTTGTATACTGCAACGTTTTGGTACAAACATGAAGGTAAGAGCGGTGAGTTTCCAATTGCTAGTTCTATAAAAACTATGATGGGTAAAAGAGTAGATGATGATTGTATTAAAAAGGTACAGACAGATGCTTTGACTAAAGGTTTGTCTAAGTTAGGTTTTAATGCTGATGTATTTATGGGTAGGTTTGATGATAACAAGTATGTTGCAACAGACAAGGTACAACAAAGTATGGATGACAAAGCAGAGGAATGGATATGAGTAACATAGATGATTTGCTAGATAATTTTGATGATGAGAAAGATATTTATTTTGACCCTGACTTGTCAACTCTTGTGCCTGAAGGTACATATCAAGCAAAGATTGTAGGTTTATTTACAAAAAAAATACACACAAAAAAAGGTGGCACTGGTTTATTATATAAACCTAAATATAAAATTATAGCAGAATCAAAACCATCACTACACAACAAAGAAATAGATGACCAAGGCGTATGGAGATTCAATGGCGTCAAAGATAAAAATGGTAAAAGAGTTACTGGTGGTAGCAACATCAACTACAAAAGATTTTTAGACAAGCTCAATATACCTATGTCAGAATTAGAATATGAAGGCAAGATAGTATATAAATTACCTACAATAGACAGTTCTACAATAAAAGGTAGAAGTGTTGTAATTAGCGTTACTCATGATGAATGGCAAGGTAGATATGGTAGGAATGTCACTGCTCTAGCTATGTTAGTTAGAGAGATGAGTTCTGACAATGGATAAGGATGCTCACCGTTTATTAAATTTTCTCTATCAAAATAATGAAGCTAATGAATTAGATATACACATGTTAGGGATATGGGATGTTAGTTCAACAGTTAAAAGGTTAAACAAAGTTGGATATGGTATTAAAAGCAAAACTTATGGAAGCATATGGCAAAGAAAAAAGATATATTATATGGATTAACAAAACAATCTGATTTTGTAATGCCTGCAGCTGAGAATGTAGAGTCTGAGTTGTTAGGTCAAATGATTGTTGATAATAAAATTATAGATAAGATTAGTCATTACTTACACACAGAGACTATTTTCTACAACAATTTTCATAGAAGCGTGTGGAGAGGTATAAATGACTTACGTAAAAAAGGCATAGATGATATTACAGTCAATGCATTATTGTCAGAAATACCACCTTCTTTGACTAATGATAACATAGCTTACAAAATAACTGGGTTACTTGATATACCAACTGTTAGTAACTACGAAAGTAATGCAAAGATATTGTATGAAAAATGGTTGCTTAGAAAAGTAATTACTAAAGCAGAAGAAGTTAAAAAAGTTATTAATGTAAAAGCTTCTGATGCTCGTACTGTATTAGAACAATTAGTCAGAGAGATTGAATCTGTATTAGATATGCAGATAGGTAACGAGTTTGACATAGACTCAATCTTAGACGAAACATTAGATAAAATGTTTGATAAAGATGCCCTAGTAAAGTTTGGTTACCCAGAGCTAGATGAGTTAACTGGCGGTATGACAAGGGGTGAGATAACAGTCATAGCTGGTAGACCAGGCCATTTTAAATCAACTACTATGTTGAATGTTGTACGCAATTTNATACATGGTGGGTACAAAGTTCTTGTTATGAACAGAGAAATGAGCAACGTAGAGATGATGAAAAAACTCATTGTGTTAGAATCACAAAATTTATCATACGAAAAAATAAGAATGGGCGTACTAGACGAAGAAGATAACAATATGCTAGACAAAGCAAAACAAAACATACGAGATAAATACAAGAATCTAATTATGTTTGATAACATATTTGATATAGATGGTACTATGCGAGAGGTACGTAAACACAAACCTGATGTTATTGTTGATGATTACATAGGATTAGTAAGTGTATCAGGAGTAGATGATAATAGATTGCGTATAGATAATATTATGAAACAATATAAATGGGCAGCTAAAAGTCACAACATGGCTGTATTGTTAGTATCTCAGTTAAATAGAGAGTGTGAGTCTAGAGCAAACAAAAGACCATTGTTGAGAGATTTAAGAGATAGTGGTAGTATAGAACAAGACGCAGAGATAATATTGTTTATGTATTATGAATGGAGATACTACCTAAAAGAATCAGAGATGGGTGAGTATGGCATAGAGATTATATTAGGCAAGAATAGATATGGTAAGAGTGGTAAAGTTAAGATGGGTGTAGCAGGTGATAGATGTAAAATTTACTCATCGTCAGAAGAAGCATTATCGGAGGCATTTAAATGAAAATAACATATGGTAAAAACGATTCTGTATTGATTAGAGAGTGTTTAAAAATAGCTCTAGGTCAAATAGAGAAAATAAAAGCTATAAATGGAGAACAAGAAACAAAACGAATAAGAGAGATAGTACAAGAATTAAAAGATGCAGATAAAAAGCAAGAGATTAGTTCTTCTTCTTCTCCTATAGATTGCGAGGATTGTGACGTATGAAAAAGAAACCTAGTGTAAGAGATTCTATAAATAAACTCAATAACACATCATTACATCTTATAAAATCAGTACAAATTGTAAGTAAGGCTTTTGAAGAGTATGTAGAGATGAAAGGTGACACAAAAGAATTTGTTAAATATTTAGATAGTAAGGTTAAAAATGAAAACAACAGCACAAAAAAGAGGCAGACGAAACAGACAAAGAGGAGCGGAGCTACAAAGACAAGCGGTAAACATAGCTAAAGAATATGGTCTTACAGCTTTTAACAGAGATAGAGGTGGAGCTCAACATGAGCAAGGAGATATTGAAATTGAAGATAAATACTATGGTTGCAAAAGAAGAAAGAAAGTTCCAGCTTGGGTGTTACCTGAAAAAGAGGAACATGGAGTAGTATTTAGAATGGACAGAGACATACCTTACATATCAATTCCTTTTGACATGTTCTGTTTTTTACTGAAGGTGGCAAAGAAATGGAAAAAATAATGGGCAAACATGAAAAGTATTTAATGGTCAGAGCTTACAAAGAAGCTATAGAAAATATTAGAAAGAAAGGCAGAGAACCTAGTCAAGAGACATTAGATAGGTACAAAAGATTAAGAGAATCATTAACATTTGGTTTAAACGGCAAACTAAAGTGAATAACTTTGACATAGATTTAGACTTTGGTCAAGTGTATGAGCAAAAGGTAAAAGACATATTTCAAGGTAGGGGCGCAATAGAGGTAAAGACAGAGAGAGATATGTGGAAGATTACTGGTAACATAGCTATAGAAGTATCGTACAAAGGTTATCCTAGTGGTATATCTGTTACAAACGCTGATTGGTGGATACACATATTGTCAGACAATGGTGATATAGATACATTGTTCATGTTTAAAGTTAGTAAGTTAAGAAAAAAAATTAGAAGATTAGTCTCAAGAAAAGAAGCCCGAGTAGTCATGGGTGGAGACAATAACGATAGTAAGATGGTGCTAGTTCCGATTAGTAAACTATCTTACATAACCTAAACAAGGAGCAATAGAATATGGCTGAATATGATAATACCAATTCAGGTGTGCTTTTTGCTAACCAATACAAAGAACAAGGTGATAGTAGACCTGATTTTGTAGGCAACATAAATGTCGATGGTAATCAGTTCAAACTAGCAGGGTGGAAAAATGTATCACAAGGTGGTAAAAGATACATATCTGTAAAGGTATCAGAGGACACACAAGAGGGTCAACAAGAACAAAAAAAGCAGAGTGAAGAAGAATTACCTTTTTAACTCTAAGAAGCAGACTTTTTAGCAGTATATAGTCTAGAAACTGAAACTGCAAAGAATTATGAAAAACACAATATTACATGGAGACGTTTTGCAACGTCTAAAAGACATACCTGATGATTATGTACAAATGGTTTGTACAAGTCCACCTTATTGGGCTTTACGTGATTATCAAGCTGATGGTCAGTTTGGTCTGGAAGAAACACCAGAATTGTACGTAGAAAAACTAGTAGAGATAGGTCAAGAAATAAAACGAGTTTTACGTAAAGATGGTACATTTTGGTTGAATATAGGGGATACATACAGAGATAAACAGTTAGTTGGTATACCATGGAGGTCAGCTCTAGGACTACAAAAAGATGGGTGGTACTTACGTCAAGACATCATATGGGATAAGCCTAATCCTATGCCTGAGTCAGTCAAAGATAGGTGTACAAAATCTCATGAGTATATCTTTTTATTTTCACAATCTATTGACTATTATTTTGACCATGAGTCTATAAAACAACCATATGCAGAGGGGACAACTGGTGGTTCACAGTTCGGTGGTAAGAAGGGTAATTCAGAGTTAGGTATGAAAACTAAGTTACAATCTACACCCCAGGGCTTTTTTGAAATGAAGGATGGTGCGAATATGAAAAGTGTATGGAAGATACCAGTGAAACCATACGCAGGGGCTCATTTTGCCACGTTTCCCGAAAAACTACCTGAACTATGTATAAAAGCTGGTTCTAAAAAAGATGACATTGTATTAGACCCATTCTTTGGTAGTGGTACAACTGGTTGGGTAGCTCAAAGATTAGGTAGGAAATGGTTAGGTATAGAGTTAAACTCAGATTACATAGACGTTGCAAATGAAAGATTTAGACAGCAGGAGTTATTTGTATGACAGATATGACAAGAGAATGGTATTTAACAAATGATGGTTTTATAGTAAAAGATATAGAAGATTTAAATACTAAATGTGAACACAGAAATAGATATTACCAACCTTACGAACATGACACAAACACACCTGAGTCATACACATGTGAAGATTGTGGTGTAGAGTTGTATGTGCCTGAGATAGAGGATATGATATGAACGTTGATGATTTTTTTAAGTTTTCTAAACAAGAATACAGAAAAGAAATGGTTTTGATGCGTGATAAAGGCGTTGAGTATACGGTGTCAGACATAGATAAGTTAGCTAACTTCCATTCATTGGGAGAAAGAATGAAATGTAAATCTTCTTTTGTCGCAATGATATATTTATTGAAACACATGGACAGTATACGTAACTACGTATTAACAGGCAAAGAATTTTGTGATGAAAGTATATCAGGTAGGATTAGAGATGCTAGAAATTACTTAATGTTATTACACGCTATAATATTAGAAGAAGAGGGGTGGAAAGAAAAAGTTGATAAAAAACCAGTTGGCGCTGGAAACAAATCTTCTACCTCTCTAAAATTTACACACTTAGAAAAGGTTGACTAATAAGCTTAAGCTTAAGCTGTTAATAGCTTATATAGCTTATATTATATAATATATATATAATAGGGTTTGGACATAAATAAGTTTTGGGATTTCAATTGAGTTTGATATTGCAGGGCTTTGAGCTTCTTTCTATTTTTTAGAAATGTACTCATTAATTTCACAAATTAACAAATACAAATAACCGTTTGAACCCTGTTATATATTGTAGACGACTTGTATATCAAGTTTGCAATAAAAGTCTTGTATGCTAAGAGTTAGACACCTTCTGCTACCATCCTTGCCTTATATCTTGTATCCTATCTAAACAAACTTGTAGATTTTTGAGAGTAATCTTACCATCTTTGAACGCTTGTAATATTTCTGCTCTTTTTTTTACTGGTAATCCCTCTGACTCCCAAGATAGTAAAGCTTTTACCCACAACTGCTCGTTAGTAATATTAAAATCCTAACTTTCTATATCTTTCAAGAAAATCTATAAGAGATTTAGTTTTTTCTATTTCTGCTTCTCTGTCTATTGCCATTTGCATCATTGATTTGTTTGCATCTAAAGCTTTTTTTATGTCTTCAGGACTCATTGAGTCGTAATCCCTATTATTAGCTATATCTACTAGTTTTTTTCGTGTACCAATTTTTAGATTTTCTAATCTTTTTAGATAACCTTTGCTTTCTTTTAACATTCTTGGTAATCTCTGAACCGATGCAGGTGAAATCATTTTACCAGCTAATTCTAATAATCCTAATCCTGTTCCTTCTACTTGAGGTTGCATTTGACTCATACTACCTATTTCTTTGTCAATAAATGAATGAGCTGTGTCAGGAATATCAAGTTTTTCTTCTTCTTCCATAATTGGTAAATCCATACCATATTGTGTAGCGTCAGCGGGAGCCATAGCTAATGGTTGTCCCATAATCATTTCTAATAAATTTTGCATAATATTTCCTTAGTATTGGAGTTGTGGAATTTTAGATTCTGCTGATGGTCTAATTTGAGAACTAACACTAGAATCAGTATCCATAGGTGGTAAAAATGGGTCTTTGTCAAATTGATTTCTAAATTTGCTTATCGCAAAATTCATTTCTCTTAATCTTTTTTGATAAATATTTTCTATTTCCATTTCTTCTGCTTTTGTTTTATCATCTATTTTTGACATATATAAATCATATCTTGTCTTTCCCTCAGTTGGACGTCTTTTACGCCAAGAACTAGGTATTGGTCTTTGTGACGTGAGTATAGTTTTAAGATTTGACTTAGCTTCTTTTTTAGCTTTATGTGGTATTTTTATTAATGATGGATTACTATTTACAACAGATTGGGCTACATAGTTTCTAGCCGCATAATAAACTCGAGCTTTTTCTTCTGGACTAGCGTTAGACCAAAAAACTTCTTTTACCGCTCTGTAATATGGACTTTTAGTAGTTAATGATGATAGCTCATCACCAAGATATGGTGTCTTTTTAAAATATACGTCAACAAATTGTCTTTGTCTTCTTTGAGAATCATTGTATTTTTTTCTATCAGGTAAATTTTGATTTTCATACACAGTTAAAAGTCTATCAAAAAAAACTACATTTTCTGTCGTTACGTCTTTTAATGTTTGACCTACAAACTTTTTACCACTTACTAAAGCTAACGTATTAGTAACTAATGATTTAACAGCTCTTACTGTAGCTGGTTGAAAAGAGTCAACAACGTTACCGTAATCATCCATAGCATTACTTGCTATACCTAAACCCTCAGCTCTCAAAGCTAATTCATATAATTGTTCTGATTGTGTTTTAAATCTATTCCTTGTGTCTTCTCCTAGAGTCCTGTAATGAGCACTAAATATAGCAGCTCCTGTAACAGGTAGCATTGATATGTATCTTAACATAGGAACAGGATTACCATCTGTTATAATTGGTTTTATAACTGAGTTTGCTATATTCTCTGACATTCTATACGCTACTCTATAAAATAGAGTTAATGGTTTAGCCCAATTCTTACCCATCCATTTTGGTACAAAAGGTAAACTTGGGCCACCTTGAGTTATTAAATGTGACATTTGTTGAGCTTGTCGTATTAACTCTGGTCTTGTGTGCATTTGTGTACTACCTAAGTTTACCAAGTCAGAAATTTGTTTGTCTGTAAATTTGAAAACATCAGTCAATGTTCTCATAGAAGATTCTTTAGACACTCCTTTGTTCATAGGACTTTTAACATCATTTAGATTGTCTATATGCATTCTTAACGCTGGTTCTGCTATCGACGCACTAACTATTCTATTTATAATCTCAGTTTGTCTCATCATGCCTGGATTATATTTTGAGTATACAATCCTACCTGACAACAACTCGTGTACGCCTGCGTCCTTACCACCAATTCTACCAGTTAAATTTGACATACTTTTAGGATTTGCTAAAGCGTTAAACAAACCATTCATAGCTCCTCTAAATCCAAATACTGTTGCATTACTTTGTTGACCTAAAATAAAGTTTTTGTAACCAGATAGAGGAGAAGATAAACCTATTTGAGCTGTAACAGATGTTAGTCGACTAGCCGCCCTGTAATACCAAGCGTCTTTTTGGACTGCATTAAGTTGTAATTCTAACGACTCTCTAGCCCAATTAGCAAATGACTCATTAGATTCTAAAGCTATTTTATTTATCTCCTTTAGAGATTGGTCACTTTTTGCTCCACCTCTACCAAAATATTCAAAAGTAGGTGATATGTGAGCAATGTTTTGTCCATACCTACTTAGTATCTTATCAAAACTTCTTTCATATACATCTATAACCCTGCCTACATCTCTACCTACCCCATCTTTATCTACAACTCTAGAACCTTTAGATACAGGATTACCATTACTATCTTTGAAAGATGTTAATTTGATAATTCTGTTAGTTCCTTGTTCTATCGCTATTACAGGTGGTAAATCAGCTATTCTAGTGTATTGTGTACCAAATACTCCAGATTGGTCTCTCCAAAATTTATCTATATTATTAATATATTTTAATGCTTCTTGTTGTTTAAATGATTGACTACCTTGCATTTTCATAAACGTCGGGTCTGTAGTAGCTATAACATCAGCTACACCCAATCTAAAATCTTCATTTAGACCGACTAATTCTTTGAACTCGTTTGTAATCATTCTGGTCAAGTAGTTTTTTTCTATATGATGATTAAATTTTCCATAAGCTCCATCTTTATTATGTACAACAACATACCTATCAGATTCTTTTTTTGGATTTTTTCTTTCTACTCTGTTAGTTAATTCTGTAACTGAATAATTATTTTTATCAGTCCAGTTAAAAGCATATCTAGTCTTATCGACTATAACCCAACCACCATCATACTTTCCTGTTTCAGGATTAAAAGTTCTTAATGTTTTTATATAGTCATCTGCTATTGGAAATTTAGAAGTTAAAGTCTCTCTACCTTCTTGATTCAAAGAAATCAACTTGTTCTTTTCTGTATTTTTCAAAACTTTTGCAAATCCTTTTGGCATTGCTAAAGCTCCATTACTATCTAGAAATGATATACCCTCTACTAATCTTATAGCATCATATCCATTTTCTAATTCTATAAACTTTCCTTTTGAATCATAAGACTCAAATAGTTTTTCATGTTGAGCATTTGTTGTTTTTGCGTTACGAACTTCTACTCCTTTGTTTATCATATACTCAGCTAATACTTTGTGTCTAAAAGCAGTATAAACTCTTATCATACTATTTGTATCATACTTGTCTAAAGATTTATCATAAAAATCTTTATATTTTCTGTCAATCAAAGTTGAAAAATTGTCAAAGTCTTTATTTGTTAAGTTAAAAGCTTTTTTAAATTCTATCTTAAATTGAGAAAAATCTCCTGTTATAGATTGTCTAGCTAACTCATGTTTTACCATTCTTCTTCCTAAGAATTGAGCAGCTTTTGATAAAGACATCATTAACTGTGTATAAATAGGTAGAACATATTCAGATGCTTTTTGAGTAAATCTTCTATATTTGCTTTGTATATTACTTTGCATTGTTACTGGGGGCACAATAGATGTCTGTTTACTATTATATGTTATGGAGTTTCCATCATTACTAATGATGCTTGTAGCTCCTTTTAATTCATCAAACGTCATATTTTTAGAAGAACCTCTGCTTTCAGGATATATATTTTCTAATAAAAATCTATATTCTGCATCAGGCATTTTTTCTTCTTTTTGTACTTGTTTTAATTTTCTACGTTGTTTTTCCCATATTGCATATTCAGGGCCTTGTAAATTTTTAGCAGTTTGAACTGTATTAGACAACATAGATTCTAAAGAATTAGCGTTTAACCAATATTCTCTAGCAAACGATTCAGCGTCTGCCTCTGTTTTGAACGTAGCAATCTTTCCATTTCTCATAGCTACAGCTGATTTTGGTTGTATTTTATTTGTAGTTCTATAATCCCATTGAAAGTTTACAGTAAAAGGAGCGTCATTAGATGGATTTAACTCTGGATAAGATTCATAGACTTCTTTGTCTATCTTAGCAGTTTTTTCTAATTTATTTATATCAGGGTATTGAGATATGTTAGCATCTTTAAACTGTTCAAATCTTATTCTTTCTTTTATACGTTCATCAGATAATCTTCTAGCAAGTAATTCTAATTGGTCTTTTTGATAAGCTAAAGCTCTATCTGGAGTAACATCTCCTTTTGGAAAAGCAGATTTACCATTAGAAAGTTTTAATTTTGTAAGTCTATTAGGAGCGTAAAAGGTATATTCTTTTTCTACAAATTCTGTAACTTGTTTGTCTACATTCTTATATTTACCCTCTGTAAAATCTTCATACAATTGTTTTCTAGATTTATTATATCCTGCTTTTACCGCTGAAGCGTGTATATCTTTGAACATTTGTGTATTGTATGGAAATGTTTGTTTAGCTCCAAAAAATCCACCTCTATTTTCTTCCCAAGCTTTTTTATAAGCTTTTACTTCTTGAGCGTGATATGTAAAATTATCTTCAGCTGTTCTGCCTGAAACTTCTTTTTCTATAGCAAATTTACCTTTTTCACTTTTATAGAAAGTAGATTCTTGATTATCCTTAAAACCAGTTTCTTTAATAAACTTAGATAACTCTTTTTTATTTGGAGGTCTACTTTTAGGAACCGTAACTAATTGTGTAATTTGTTTATTAGCTCCACCTCTAGGCTTATCAGTCATTAATAATTTTAATAATGGACTATTAACATTCCATTGAAAAGTTCTTTGTCCTTGTTGGTATTGTTCAAAAAGAATAGGATTTTCTGATATTTCTTTAAATCTTGGATTTTCTTTGTTCTTATCTAAAGATGGTCTTTCTTGTTGATTTGCTTTTTCTATAGCTTCTCTTACTCTTTTTGGTATTTGACCATCTAATGCTATTATCTGTTTTCTAGAACCACCATGGGTTTTAATTTCAAATATAGGAACATTTCCAAAAAAATTAACACCTTTATATGGTTCTCTTTTCATCCATTCAGGCATAATAAAATTTTGTCTATCAGCGTTTTTAAAATCTTTCATTCGACCTATATACTTACCAAAACCCGCTTTTGTATAATCAATCTGACCTGTAGAAGTATCATATTTAGGTATTCTTACCATATCACCAACTTTAAAACTTATTCCCTCTAAACCTTTATCTGCAACTTGTTTAGTTTTGTCCACACTTATTGCTTGTCTATTGTCAAAAGGTTGTTCCCCTCTACGTTTTAAAGGGTCTACAAATAACTGTTCTGTTGGTTTTTGTACATTTTCAGTTACTTTATAACTTCTATTAGATTCAAGAGCTTCTCTCAACTCTTTTTCATGTGATTTTATATCTTTAAGTTTTTGTTTTTCAGATGGAGATAGGTCTTTACCTTGTGGTGTTGTTCTAAGAGGAGCTATGTTTTTACTAAATTTGTCTTGAAATTTTTTCAATACATCTGGCCTACTGCCACCAAGAACAGTAGATACTTGTCCTGTGTCTATGTCTCTATATACAGCCCTATGTTTTGCGTTATCTTTAGTTGGTGTTTCTATTCTTAGTAACTCAACCACTCTTTCTGGATTATTTTTTTCTGAATATGTTGGTTTTTTTATAGACTCTTTCATAGAAGCTTCTACAACATTATTCATTCCTTTAGATGCCATAACATCATTTAACCTAGACTCAGAAAGTTTAGGGTTTGCAAGTCTTAAAGCGTATCCTATTTTTTCCTTGATTTGTAATGAATTTAATCCTTGTCTAGCGTAATGAAATCCAACTAAAGCAGAACCATGTATCATTCTTTCTTCTAAACTCATGTCAGTTTGACCCAAATCAGAATACATACCAGCTCCCATCAATGACAAAGGTTCTGCACCGTATTTAACACCCTTAGAAGCGTATCCTAACATAGTAGGTAAACCAGCTACAGAAAACACAACTCCTGAAGCTGCGTCAAAAGTAAGTTGTTCTAACCTACCTTCTAATTGTAATGGTAATTTAGTTTGACCTACAAGAGCCATAGTCCCCATATTATTAGCAAAAAGATTTAAAGCTCGTGCGTGTTTAGGATTTTTTGCAGCTAACTTCATTATTGTATTTTCATATCCAGGCAATGCTTTTCCTAAAAACCCTGATGCATTAGGAACCATTCCTTCTCTATGAGCACTTGCAAATACGTCATCATGTTTGTTAGCATAATGAGAAGCTCGATTTCTTATTTTTTTAGCTAAATTAATTCTTCCAGCTTTCTGAGCTGCTTCAGATTTTTTTATTAGTTTATTAAATTGATGATATTTTTTATATATACTTGCAGCTCTAGTTCCTCCAAGAGCTATACCTCCTACTCCACCCATCGCCAGAGACGCACCTATCATTAAAGGAGTCGTACCAGCTATACTTCCTAAAGCTTCAGCAAGTATTTCTGAACGTTCATCAGCTGGTGAAAATTGTGATTCCATTGTTCCAAAATGAGGTACAGCAGCTAATTTTGCAGCTTCACCAAATCTTTCCCAAAAAGTTGCATCTTGATAATCGTTTTCATTCATTATAGTACCAACTTGTTCAGAATTTCTTTTAGCCCTATCATAAGCTGATTCTACGTTACCTATGTCGAATGTTTTCATAGGTTCAGGTTCTTGAATTTGTTTGTTTACAATAGAATCAAGATATAATTTTTCTACATCTTGTTCAGTAGGAGCATTGAAACCATCTAATGTAAAACGATAACCTTTGTAGTCTACTGTATATCTGTATTTTTGTTGCATATTAATCTATTTTTTCTATACTAATAACTTTCAAACCTTCATTAATATCATCAATAACCATTTGTGGTACTTTTATTTCCTCTCTTTCATAGAGTGGTTTACCGTATTGTCTAGTAAATTCTTGCCATGTTAATCTTTTTCCATCAATTCTAAATTTCATTTGGTCAAAAGACTGAACTTCTCCACCACCTGTAGTAGGATATTCAAAAAATACTTGAGTTCTTTTGTTTGTAGATTTATTAATTACTGTATCACCATCTTGCAAATCAATTCTTTTATGTCTACGTTCTCCTCTAGCTACAATGTTTAACATGCCAGGTTTTTGTGGTTCTTGATATGTAATTGCTCTTCTAGATACATTCTCATCGCTTACTGTTAATTCTAATGGAACCACAGCTGACTCTTTGATAAGTTGTCCTTTTCCACTATTTATCATTTGAACTGCAGATGTACCACTAAATTTTTGATTATAAGGTTGATTAGTTTGAGGATTCATTAATGAAACCATAGCNTTAGGTGGTAATAAAACATNTTCATCTGGTATATCGTTTATAGCGTTATATCTAAATTCAGTTCTTGGTGGGTCTTTTGGTAGTGGTGGGTCATTATCACCTTTTTTTGGTGCATCTGTCTGAGTTCTACTCATTTTCCATTGTTCCAATCCTTTTTCAAAATTTTCTGCATTTTGATATTGAGGTGGAAAATATCTAAAAGTATTTCTTTTCCATGATTGAAATTCTTTAGTTATTGATTCAGACTGTTGACTTCCTGCTCCAAATTCTCTATCTATTTGATTTATATATTTTCTATAATTATTAGCAGCTTCTTCTATAACTGAAATATCTGAAGCGTTTTTATTTACAATAGTGTTTACATAATTTTTCATTCCAACAGTATTGTTATCACTACTTAATTTGTCAAAAATTTCTGCATCTTGTTCAGTAACAAATCCTCGTTTTACCAAACTGTCGTACAACAAAATTGTACTATTTCTATCTAATAAATTACTATACTCAATTTTTCTTCTATTTAATACATTACCAGCAAAAGATTGGTCAGCTGCATTATCAGCATTGTCATAAAATTCTTGAGCATTTTTAAAGTCTGTTACAATATCTCCAGTACGTTTTAATGCCGCATTTCTTTGATTTCTTTTTCGTAGAATTTCTTTATTTGAGTCTATTACAGGGCCAACATCTACACCTATATCACTAGCATGCCTTAAAAGATTTTTTTCAGCATCATTTTTAAACTCTAAGGATGTAGCGTTGTAAACTTGAAGAGAATTTTCAAAAGCTTCTTTTTTAGCTCTAGCTTCTTCTCTATTTCTTTTATCATCTAACTCAGCTAACAATACATCTCTTTTCATTTTAATATTAGCTAACTCAAATAAATTATTAGAAATATTATTTGTTGCTTCAGCCCATGGGTCTCTATAACCAGCTCTAGATAAATATCTTAAATCATCTGTTAAACTTGCCATTAAACATCTCCTTGTTCAGAATCAAATATTTCTCCAGCAACAAACTCAGTACCATTCCATACATAACGTTCACCACCTATTGTAATTTCTTCACCTACTCTATATCTTTGATTGTATGGTGTAGATGTTGTTGATGGGTCTTCAGCTATAATATCAGCTGCAGTACTAAATCCTCTTCCTACACTACGATTAAAATCTTGTAAAAGCTGGTCATATCTTCTACCAGTATCCTCTTGTACATTTGCAATTCTTTGTCTATAAGTATCTTGCAATTGTCTTCTAGCTAATGAATTTCTTTCACCTCTCCCTAATCCTCGACCCATAACTGGTGAACTTAAAACTTGTTGTAGTCTAGCTTGCCTTGCATTTTCTTGTTCAAATCCTGTTTGTTGTGCCTGATAAGCAAATACATTATCAATGTTAGAAGCTAAATCCATAAAATTCGGTAAACCTTGAAATCTACCTGCGTAATCATCTGAGACTCCAAACAATTGAGCGTATTCTATAGGTTCCACTCCTCCATCAGATTTAACAAATTGTAACAATAGATTTTTTTGATTTTCTGACAATCCTTGTACTTGACCTACAAATTGAGCTACTAAATCATTTTGATTTTTTTCTTGTGAAGAATAATTATCATCATTATTATTTTGATTTTCTGTCTGCATAAAAGGAGCTCCTCCACCTTGAGGTGCAGGCATCCCCATCATTGTAGACAAATTATTANTACCCATCGGCATNGTTGNTTGATTNGTNCCTAANNAATTAGAAACTGTATTCATAGTTTCTGANGGTCTACGATACATATTNTCTGGATTTAAAAAATTATCATATAATGCCATAATATATTCCTTTTAATATCGCATAGGACTTGTAGTCATCCCTCTAGGAAACATAGGACTTTTCATAGAATTTGCGAATGCGTTTATTTGTTGTTGTGACATTCCTCCGTAATTTTCCGAGATTCCTAATCCTACTCCTTTATTATAGAGTTCACGAAGTTGTTCGTTTAATATATCCATTTTAAACAAATCTGTACCAGTGTCAAACGCTGCGGTTAGAGCTTGTGGTACGGGAGCTTCTTTAAAAAATTTTACATTTTTGTCTATAGACTCTTGAGCTCTTCTCAATTGTTGTTTACCATATTTTACTTTTGGAGCATTTTGACCTATGTTTTGTACATCTTTTTTTGTTTTTAAAGATTGAGCTAATTTAATACCACCGCTAATTATAGCTCCCGCTATTAAAGCTTGTGGAGCAGTTATAGCTTTTGTCATACCAAATAACGTTTTACCTTTTAAAAGTTTAGAACTAAAAAAACCACCTGCTTTAGCAAACAAACTACCTTTAGCTGATGCTGACCCAGCATCTTGTAATTGTCCACTTGCTTGATTTATGTAATTTTCTATTGCTTCTAAATCTAAAGCTTTTTCTCTTACACCTTGGAGTTGGCCAACAAAAGCTCCTCCTCCTTGTATTCTAGTTCCAAATGGATTGTATCCGTTCATTTTTTTCTCCTATCGAGCAATTACCAAGGCATCTGCCTTGTCTGTTCCTGTTATATCTACTGTAGTACCACTTTCAGTAGTATACACTATATTTGTTAGAGCTCCTGACGTAGAAGCAGTAGCTCCAAATTCATTTGTTGTTTGATTTAATATTACATTTACTCTAGTATCACTTGCGATTGCAGATGTATAGAAAAAATCTAATGTAATAGTTTCTGTACCATTTACTTCTCTAGCAGTCTCCCACGATTGTACGAGATAGTTAGAGCTGTCAAATGCGTTGCTATTTTGTGTCCCTACCCTCACAAATCCACTAGCTGTGACTATACCCACACCTGAGAAAGAAGCGAACGTTATAGTGAATGTAACAGATATTCTTATAACATTGGATATAGTTTTATCGTGTAACGCATCTGTACTATCTTTGTTGACACTATTAGCTGGTGTTGAACCTAGAGCTGAACTTCTATTGTTTATGACTGAATCGTCAAAAGATGAAGACACAGTTGTAGTACCTAGACTACCTACATATATTTTAGCAGTTGGTAAAAAACCTGTAGTAGTTTTATTTTCAGCCGACAACTGTAAGTTTTGGTCAGAACCACTATTACCCGCATCGTAGACTTGAATATTTTTAGGAATAAATACAACATCATATTCATTGTTTTCATAATCCGCTTTACCTGCATTAGTAAAATCAAAAGCTGTGCCAAAGTTTATATCATTTGCGGGTATGAATTGAAGTTGTCTAGCGTAATTATGTTGTGTAGCTCCACCGTCTATTGTAAACTGTAATTTATCAGATGATAAAGTGCTAAATTTATTAGCAGAACTACTAGTTTTAATTTTAGATTCACTACTAATAATTTCTATACCACCAGCTTTTAAACCTGAAGGTGTAGCTTCCCAACCACCAACACGTTTTTTTAGTCTACCATGTAAGGTGTTTTCACTATTCTTACGATTATCCGATGTTATTTGCATTGTTCTATCTGTAGGCATATTAACTTATCGTTGGGTTTGTTTCTGTTACTGGTTCTCTTCTTGTTGTTCTATAAACAACTGTAATATCATTAATTTTATAATTACCGTCTGTAGTAGCTGACCCACTAGTATCATAAGAATCAACTTTAATTTTCATACTACTAACACTTCCTAGAGAACTTATATCTATTGTACGAGTAGCTCCATTTACTGAAGTTGGGTCTGCGTCATGGACTGTACCCCATGTATCACATTCTATAACTGTAGCTTGTGTACTACCATTTTTAAATACAGATGTTCTAATTTTTACACCATTAGTACCAGCTCCAGTAGAAAAATTAAATATAATTTTTTTAGGTCTTTTCAATACGCCTGGATTTCCAAAATCAAAATCTTTAGTTTCAAAATGAAACGGTGTAGTTCCTTGAGATGAAACATATTTTTTTACAGCATTTGTTTCTAAAAAAATTGTATTATCTTCATTGTTTTGTATATTTGTAATTGCCGCTGATGTAAATCTATCAGCACTTGTTCCTAATCCTATTTCAGTAAATGATTTAGTCGGAAAATCATAAACCAATCCATTGCTAGCATCTCCACAGTTAAATATTATAATCAATTGATTATCAGGAGCGTAATAACCAATAGTTGGATTAGTCATATCTGTCATAGGAGATGAGTTTTTATCTAGTTTTGCAGATAATTCTACAATACCATTGTTAGGTGACCATGCGTATATACCTGTTTTACGAACCCAACATACTCCAAATTCAGTTTTTATCACCGAGGAAGGTTTGTCTACTCCTAATCCTTTATGTGTTGATTCTAAAAACCATTCAGCGTCATTTTGAGATGTTACATTTATAACATATAATGTATTCTGTTTATATGCAAGTAATTTTGTACCAAAAGATTCTATAGCTGTAAAATCTTCTCCATCATTTATACCAATGTCTAAAAAATAATTAGGAGGAAAAGTATCGTATTTACCAATAGGTGTAAATAATATTCTATCAGGCATTAACATTTTTTTATCACTACCTGTAGATTTATAATAATTTACATTACATACAAAAGTTCTCATGTTACAAATTGTTACATCTTTATACCCTAAACCAGCTTCTTCACCAAAAGATATATGACCTACATCAGGACTAAATCTATTTATAGATTCATAAGTGTCTATACTAGGACTTTTTATTTCTATACCACTACTATTTACCCAATTATTACCGCCTGGATTAGACCATGACACATATGTATCTCCAATATCTTTACGTACACCACGTTCAAAATTAATGTCTAAAAATAATGTATATAAATCATTACTATCTTTTTTACGTATATATATTCTACCACCCTTAATTCTATCCTTTACACTACTGTCATGAACTAAACCAGCAAATACACTAGTAAAATATTCATTTGTTTCTAATGTAATAGATTGACTATACTTTGTTAATAATGATTCTTGGTCGCCTTCGTAAACATATGATTGAGCAAATTCGTAAGTAGTCGCTTCCCATAATCCATCATCATCAGTACCTTCTGTAGTTATATCTATATCAAATCCAGTTTGAGAGGCTGCATAATTGGTAGAGCCTCCAGAAGTACTTATATCAGCTCCTGTTGGTGCTTTTAAAAAATTAACATCAGTTACAAAATCATTAGGGTTTCCACCAACACTACCACTTACTCTGTCAATATGACCAAACCATCGTGTTGTATTAGCTGCTCCAAAATTAGCGTCAGAAACTCTTAAAGCTCCATCAATGTAATAATAAATAAATTTTGCATCTGGTGTTATACCTAAAGTAATTTGAGCCGCACTCTCACTAGGAGTACCAAATGGGTCTGATATTAAATCTACAGTTGCAGGGTTTACGGAATCACCTAGAGCTAAATATTCAGTAAGAGTATTAGCGTCTCCTATTGTATGGTCTGATTTAAATAAAAAAATACCATAACCAGATTCTAAATCACCAGCACTTCTAGTTGTTACACTACCTTTTGGTGATGATGTAATTAATTGTCCTGATTTATAAACTTGTACATTATTAGAAACAGTTAATTCAGTATCCTGTATATCTCTAGAATCAAATTTTGTATTTAATCCATCAGAAAAATTAGATAATCTTAGATATTGTTTAGGCATTATTCCTTTATCTCAAAATGTACTAAGTCATCAAATCTGTTGTCTTTGGTCTTTGTGTCCATGTCCCAGTCACCACCCCAACGTATCTTTAACCCCATCTGTGAAGCAATACCAAGTACAAACCCACTAAAGTAATGAAACCTATCCCTGTCAGTCCAATCAATAGGATAAGGAGCAACATCAACCGCAACACTAGGACTTTTATTATGTTTACCATTTGGGAACTTAACTTTGGAGTTTCCTTTGTTGTACGCTTCATCTTGTTTCTTTTGACCCCTGTGTCCTTCTATGATTGTGCAATCAAAATGTTTGACTACTTCTTCAAATAGTTTGACAAGTCGTTTATCGCAAGTGTTTAACCTTGATTTGCTACGTGTACTAAACCTAGGCATTACTTTCCCTTTATAATTCCTTCTACTAGGTCAGTAACAATATCTACACACTTTTCAAAGAATATTTGTTCTTTTTCTTCTGACACAAATGGTATGTCAATTTTTTCATTAATTTTAGTAGCAATTGTTTTTGCCATTTCATCAGAAGCTAACTTATCCATCATTTGACTTTTTATAGCATCAGCTTGTGTTTCAGCTGCCTGTACTAACATTTCTTTAATACCCATTGTTCTTTTCCTTTAACTCTTTAATTATTTTTATGATTAAGTAGATTAGAGTAGCCATAGAAACTGCCATTTGTAGTACCATCGGTAGGTTTACCCACCATACTCCTACACCTATCGCACCATTTATTACAGCTTTGGTTGAGTCTATCATCCTTTACCGTTCATCCTTCCTTTGATGTATGATAAATCATCAGTTACATCATTTAATTCAGAAACTATAGCTTCTCTGTGTCTTTGACTTGTGTCGTCAGATTTATTCCATCTGTCTAACATTTTTAATACTATGCTTTCAACATTAGCCATTTTGGTTTCTAGTTTTGCGTTAGCTTGTCTTATTTGGTCTAGGTCTTCGTTTTGTAGTTTTTGACTTTGCATCAAGTTTAACACCATATAACCAAACAAAACTATAACTACACCTACTGCTCCATATTCTGCATATGTCTCAAGCATTTTATCATCCTATTTTTCTTCAGGTTTTTCGTTCAAGGATGCTTTGAGTTGTTGTAGAAAAGCATTTTTACCAACTTCCATTTGTTCTAAATTGAATTTCATAGATGCTGTTTTCTTTTCTAAATCAAATAAATGATTGACCATTAACATTTGTCTATCATCTAAATCTTCTTTAAAATACTCTTTATCATCCAATGTAAGTAGTGGTTGTTTTTTTTCTTTTTTAACCATTTTATACTCCTATTTTTGTACTGAACTAGAATCACCTAGTATTATTTTAATATTACCCATTAACGAGTCTACTTCAAATATAGACCTCATCAATTCTTCTTCAATTTGTTGTTGACTTTTTCCAAAGTAAAAACTATCACAAGCCCAAAAGAATACACAACTAATAAACAAAGTAAACAACATACCATGAAAAAACTTGTCAATTCTTCTAAAAAAAATTGTAATCGTCTCATTCATCTTTGCAACTACAACAACAACAACATTCACAATTATTTTTTACCAAGGTACACCATTACCTTCTGTAGCTGCAGGTGGATTTTCTTGTGCATCCATTTGAGCTGCAATATCATCTTCCATTGCTTTAACTCTATCTTCTCCTAAAACAGATTTTACCCATCCAATAACTACGTCTTCTGTTAGGTCATCGTATTCAACAAAATCTACACTAGCCCAAGGGTCTTTAGCTTCTACTGCTTCTACAGCTGGTGTTTTAATATCACCTACTTTTAATGCTTTGTCAGCAAGTAAAGTGTCTTTATCTGTATACAATACTGCATCCTTAGCTTCTACACCTTCTTTAATTTCTAAATCAAAAGATATGTTTCTGATTTTGTTAGCAAAATACTCTTTATCTCCAACTTTTTTATAATCTTCAATAGTATAATTTGCTGTATGTACAACCTTATCTTTACTGTTTTTAGATAAATAATATTTTAAGTAATTTATTTTCCATGTTGCTGCCATTTTATTCTCCTAATTTATTTTCTAATTCTGTTACTTTTGCTGATAGCTCTTGAACTGCTTTCATTAAATAAACAACCATACCTGATGGATTATAATAATATTTTTGAGTTTGCTCATCTCCTTCTTCATGAGATACTAAAGGATATGCTTCAGGAAACTTGTCAATCATTTCTTGAGCAATAAAACCTTTTTTCTTTTCTTCGCTGTCATCTTGAGTTTTGTAATGAAATAATTGTGGATTAATGTTATCAAAACTATCTAATACATTTTCTGTCCAACTAGTAAAATTCTTTTTTAATGTTCTATCTGAATAGCTTGTATTATATGCAACATTACCTGATGCTTCTACTATATTACCATTAGGAGTTCCATTTGTTATAAATCTAATAAGTTCTCCACCACCACCACTAAATTCAAATTTAACTAAAGGTGCGTTTGTGTGCGCATCTTTAACATGAAATTTTGTTGCATCTGGATATGTACCAATTCCAAATCTTTTGCTACTATCAACAGTAAAAGCATTGCTATCAGTATTGGCATCATCAACAGTTGATAATCCAAATGAATTAATCCCTCTTAATGCCCCAAGATACCAATCTTGTCCACCACCAGAGGAACTATCGGCACCATTATTAAAATAAACATAAGCTCTTGAATTGCTTGATGTATGACCTTTTAAAAGTAGTGTGCCATCATTACCAGAACCAGTATTACCATCAACCATTATGCTTGAGCTTGAACCAGCGTTATTTACAGTTAGATTTCCATCTATATCGGTGTTGCCATTATTAAATATTTGAAATAATGTTTGAGCATCTGTTCTTGCTCTAAAAATAGCATCGTCATTATGGTCATCAGATGCAGACGCAAATAAATCTAAGCAAAGACCATCGCCTTGATTTTGTTCAATATGTACAGCATATGTACCAGATGAATCATCATATATTTTTAATTGATTTGCTGAAGAATCTACTGCGTTACCAGAACTATGTTTTCCAATTCCAACATTACCATCTGAAAAAATTGCCATTCTTTTATTATTAGTGCCACTATCAACAGCAGTTGCTGTGTACATATTAATGACTGTTGGAGATTTATAAGAACCTGTATTTGAACCTATGCTTAATTCATTACTACTTGATTGGTTGTCCATACCAATAACTTGAGTAAATCCATCATTTGATTCATCTTTGGATGGAGAAATAATACTATGAGTTTTTCTGTTATCTCCAGTTCTTGCTCTAAGCATTAATGTCATAGATTGACCACCATCATCACCAATAACTGCATCACCTCTAACGTCTAATTTTTCTCTTGGTGCTGTAGAGCTACCATCTCCTATACATACTTTTCCATCATTTGCTATTCTNATTNTTTCNGNAAANNTAATTTCGCC